>Ga0210405_10000334_pt1 | contig 65595 bp, 56 predicted proteins | sample IncBWH11MmetaG_FD_155492 | JGI IMG/M metagenome (GOLD analysis project Ga0210405, IMG submission 155492) | Forest soil microbial communities from Barre Woods Harvard Forest LTER site, Petersham, Massachusetts, United States - Inc-BW-H-11-M | ecosystem: Environmental > Terrestrial > Soil >...
GCGCAAGGAACAGTGGCGGCGCTTCTGTGCCATCCTTTAATTGCAAGAGCGGCGGGAACCGCGGCGCAGTGGGCTCATCCAGCACAGCGGCTAGAGAAGCGATCGTCGGGGCACAATAAATCGTTACCGGTGCCAATTCCCGGCCGCAGACTCGTTCGATTTCGGAAAATAGCTCGACAGCGAGCAACGAATCGCCGCCGAGATCAAAAAAACTATCTTCGACGCCGATGGATGGGCGTTGCAGCACACGCTCCCAAATCGGAGTCAGTACATCGGTCATTGCGGAGGTGGACTTGTGCATCATGCGGCGGCCGGCAGGGTGAAACGGCAGAGTTTTGTATTCGGCGGGGGACAAATCATCCCCGATCCGGCGATGTTCCGAGGCAACACCCAAACGCCATCGCAATCATGAATGCGCGAACGACCAATAGAGTTCACGTGCTTTGGCATAGAAAGGTCCAAATGGAAGTGTACGATCATCGATGCGGGTCACTGGAACAACTTTGGAATAGTTTCCGGTAGAGAATATCTCATCGGCGGTCTGAAAGTTCTGATAGGTCAGAGTTTTTTCAACCACGGTCACGCCGCTACCGCGCAGTAGCCCGATCACGCGCTGGCGGGTGATGCCGGCGAGAAAAGTGCCATTCGGGATTGGCGTATACACCACGCCGTCCTTGGCCATAAAAATGTTGGACGTGGCGAGCTCGGCGACATTTCCTAGCACGTCGCAGACAACAGCGTTGTCGAAGCCTCGGGCGTGCACCTCGAATAGCGCGCGAGCGTTGGTCGGATACAAACATCCCGCCTTGGCATCTACCGGCATCGTTTCTACGGTCGGACGGCGAAAAGGAGACAACGTGACCGAGAAACCTTTGGGAGGGCGCATCGGTGCTTCATAGATCGAAAGGCACCATCGCGTCGATTCGGGATCGTGCGCTTGAACCCAGGGACCTTCTTTCTCGGCCCAATACATCGGGCGGATGTAGAGCGCGGCGTCCTGGTCGAATCGCGTAAATCCCTCGCGTGCGAGTTTGACCCACGATTCGGTGGAAACTGTGGGTTTCAGGAAGAGTTTTGTTGCAGATTCGTTGACGCGCGCGCAATGGAGATCGAGATCGGGCGCAACCCCTTCAAAATAACGCGCACCATCGAAGACGACTGAGCAGAGCCATGCGGCATGCGTGCGCGGCCCCATGATCGGCACGTTGCCCTCGTGCCATGCACCTTCAAAGAATGTCCAGGTCTTCGACCAACCATCCGGGGGCGGCAAACGGCTCCTCCAAATCTCTTCGCGTTAGCGAGTTAGCGACAGGCTAACCGTTTCCATTCCGTTGCACTGCGGCGCTGATGGCCTTCTCGAGGGCAGCTGCCAGGTGCTCGACGAAGGGCTCGACAAGCATCCCTGCGGGATAGGAGGGGACCACGATAACCTGTTGTCCTCCCTGCGCCAAGCGATCCCACTTGGCGTTGGGCCGGTTGAATATCCGATACTGCTGCAACGGACGGAAATCCGTAACCGTTCCGGCATAAAGCTTCGGAACGTAGGCCGCACAGGCGCGGTCATTCGTTTGCCAGATCTTCGCGAGCAGCACAGATTCCGATGAATCGGCACGCGGCGTCTTGGAGAATCTTGCCAGCACCATTCCGCGCCACACGGGAATGCGAGTGCGAAGAATCTCAACCTTTTCCCTGAGGAACTGGGCCTTGCCCTGGCGATCCAGGCGAGAAAAATTGGCCGCGTGAAATACGAGCCGCTCGACGGCATGGTAGCTCTTGTCCAAGATCGATGCCGGCGGGACCTTAGACCAGTCCATCGTGTCGAACAATGCCAGCAGAGCGACCTGCTCGCCCTGTGCCCGAATCTGTTGCGCGACCTCGAATGCGACCGTGCCTCCCATGCAATAGCCACCGAGGTAATACGGCCCGCGCGGCTGTTTCCTGCGGATCTCTTTCGTATACAGAGCCGCCATGTCTTCAACGCGTGTAAGCGGATCGCAGCTCGCATCGAGCCCGATCGCTTGCAATCCGTAGAACGGCTGGTCAGGACCCAGGCGTTGCGCGAGCTCGCGATAGATGAGAACGGTTCCTCCTGCTCCATGGATGCAGAAAAAAGGAGGACGCGAACCGGATGGCTGAATCGCTACGAGGGAAGACCAACCTGCCGGTGACTCGTCACGTCGCAAGATCCGCGCAAGCTCGTCGATGGTGGGAGCTTCAAAGAGCGTAGCCAGCGGCAGCTTGACTCCGAATATCTTTTCAATTTGCGCGAACATGTGTACGGCCAGGGATGAGTCCCCGCCGAGATCAAAATAATTCTGATCGGGAGCAATGGACTCGATACCCAAAATCTCCTGCCAAATCTGTGTCAGTTGCTTGGTGGTACCGTCACTGACTGGAACTTGATCGATCTCAGGCATCGATTCCGCTCTCATAAGGGGCTGGCCTCACTTCTACTCTCACGATCACCGCCTTTACTGCGCCTTTCTACACAGACCTTGAGCCGATATTAAGCTCATTTAATGCAATCCGTGGACCGTTTTGGTAATTTCGTAAGGTGCTGTAAATAAGGGAGTTAGAGTAGCGCAATCGTCTACGTCGCCATTTGCCCACCACTCGATGGAAACGATTTTCCACCGCCCGCCGGGGTGAGCCTAGACGGTGTACCCAGCAGTTCCTGCCCACAAAAGCGACGCCGCCACGGCGTCGAAGCTTCCGCGCGAGTAAATCCGGGCTTCAAGGCGTTAGACGCACCGCCCTGAAGCAACGGTACACGTAGGAGGCGATCAGGCGCAGCCCTTGTCTGCCCGTCACGACGAACCAGGGCCTCCTTCCGAACGAGCGACTGCCGGAAGCCTTCCACATCGACCAGACCATGGCGAAACGCTCACCGTAGCCCACCCGAAATCGAACGCCCTTCGAGGCAATGAGGTCGTAGGTTTTTGCCTCCAGGTAAATGGAGCGAAGATCCTTGCGCAGGCACTCCAGCACCGACAGCGGGATCGCGTGCTCCACGGTCGCGTTCGCGACAAAGAAAGGAAGTTCTGCACGTTGCATCAAAGTGGCCATCAAGAAAGTGTCCTCGGCGCGGAGGGCCACAGGATCAAAAACGCCTCGTGCAACGTCCACGGCCGATTTGCGCACCGCGAATCCCGCCGTATTCAGGTATCGAATGCGTCCGTCCGGTTGCAGCATGTGTTCCTGAAGCATGGCGAGCCGCAATTCCTCGGCTTTGCCAACCGTCCCCACACAATCTCCCACCAGATGGAGCTGGAAATAATTGTGTTGCGGGAAATCGGCAACCGTTGCCGCCAGTGCCGCAAGGCAGTTTGATTGCAGGCGGCAATCGGCGTCCACAAACACCAGAATCTTACCTTTGGACGCCTGCACTCCCTGGTTTCGCGCAGTTGAAATCCCTGCATGAGAGAGCCTGAGCATTGTCAACGGGTAGCACTCGCCCCACCTGCGAATAAATTCAGGAGCAGCTTCACTGCTGCCGTCGTCTGCAACGATCGCTTCAAAGTTTGCACCATTTTTTTGCTCGGCCAAGGATCGCAGGCACTGATCGAGTGGCGCCCAATCGTTATAGACGGCTATGATGATGCTGAATAGCGTGGTGGTTGTTGAATTGTCCTGGCGCTCAATCATGCGTCGTGGCGGCGGATCGATGACGCGCTTCCGTCGTGCGCCGGGCTCTTGCGGGAGGGCATGTTATGAACGCGCACGAGGTCTTTGCGGCAGCCATGCGCGAATGATACACACAAACAAAGCGCTCATGCAGGTACAGTCGTACAACGTACTTGCTCCAAACGCCAATAGCAGTAGCGCAGAAAACGTTTAGCAAGAACCAATAACAATCGCAAGAGACCTCGAAATGAAATCGACAACCGAGCGGTCATCTCCGCTGGCAACTCCGGATCTAGCGCGTCGGGAAATCCACGTATGGTGCGCTTCCTTGGCCACAGACGAAACGACATTGCAGCGGCTGGAATCGACCCTCGCCGACCAGGAAAGGGAGCGTGCCAGGCGATTCATTTTCGAACGGGATCGCGATCGCTACATCGCGGCGCGCGGGATACTGCGCGACTTGCTTGGCAAGTATCTGCATTGCGCACCACGATCGATCGAGTTCGTGTATGGCCCCTACGGCAAGCCTGCCCTTGCGAGCGATGCTTTGCGGCCGGCGATTTGTTTCAATCTTTCGCACTCGCATGGCCTTGCCGCGGTTGCGATCGGACAAGAGCGCGAGGTCGGGATTGATGTTGAGCTGATCCGGGCCGAGTTCGCAAGCGAGGCGATAGCGAAGCGCTATTTTTCTGCAAGGGAAATCGATGAACTGAGCAGACTGCCGGCGGAATTACGAACCGAAGGATTTTTTCTTTGCTGGACGCGAAAGGAGGCTTACATCAAGGCTAAAGGCGACGGACTACAGATTCCGCTGGACAGTTTTGACGTTTCCCTTTCACCCGGCAGGCCTGCGACGCTTTCCAGTGTTGACGAACCGCGCTGGGGCATCGAGTCTTTCGTTCCGTCACTCGTCTCCGAGCGCCGGTATGCCGCAGCCGTCGTGGCGGAAGGAAAGGATTGGAGGACGCGTTACTTCGAATGGAAACAACCGAACGGGGAAGAGCAACTCGAAGAATGAGATGGATTGTCGTAGGGGGGTGCTGCGGCCAATCGGAATCAGAAGCGGACGGAAGTTGGATGCGCGGTATCGAGGGCAGCGACTTTAGACTTGAGGTGAACCTTACAGACTGTTGAGATTTACGCTTCGTTCGAATCCATCCGACGTAGCTGGCGATCGTTGATGAATTCCAACGATCAGTAGCCTCGTTTGATAGCCAGATAAGGAAGCAGCGCGAGCTCCGCTAGAGTGGGAATGATATCTTCCGAGCTGAAGACCGATTCGATCTTGAAGTCCATCAGAGAGCCCCAGTACGCCTTAGGCGTGAGGCGCCCGGCCCAAATATCTCCCATACTGGTCGGGAGGTCCGTGACCATGCGTATCCACCCAACTCCGGAACGACCGCGGCAGGTTACGACCGGATCTCCGATTTGATCCGCATACAAGAGGTAGGAAAAGTCCACTCCGGCAGGTGAACCCAGCGCATGGAAACCCCAAGTCCTGGCGTTTACATCCAGCAACTTGTATTTCCCGTCCCTCGGATCAAGTTTGTATTCCACTTCCGCCAGGCCATAGTAGTTAATCGCGCGCAGAAACTTTAAGGTTAGCTCCTCCACAACCGGGAGGTCGATGCTCTCTACGAAAGTAGCCGCCCGGCCAAACTCGGGAGGATGTTGGCGCCAGCGCTGGGCCTCCATACTTCCGAGCACGATGCCATCCTTCATGAAGACGCAAGACGAGAACTGGCGGGTTCCGTCTCCGGGGATAATCTCCTGAACCAGGACCTCGTTTGATCCGACATGGCCCGATGCCCGCTGAAACATTTCCCTGACCTGATTTTTATTTTCCGCCCGCCACGCTTTGGCCTTCGTGGCATAAAAGAAGTCCTCCTTCACGGACGGCTTGATGGCAAGAGGGAATTCTGCGTCGATTTGGTCAATCTCCTCAACCGTGCGCGGGCACCAGGTGCGAGGAATGGGAATGCCCAACTTTTGTGCCAGGCTGTAAGTATTCCATTTGTTCCAAGCCCACTTCGTTATTTCCCAGTCCGGTGTAGGAACGCGGAAAACTTGCGACAGCGCCTGTTTGTGGCGAGAGAACGCAGCGACATGTTCGTCACGAGTAGGGAATAGGACCCAGCCCTGTAATTTCTTCCTGTGCCCCATCTCAATCAGGAAATCAACGGTATCCTTTTCGTTGCGGAGGTTCGGAGCGCGCACCGTAAAAGTCGTATATTTTGAAAACCTTCCGATGGAGAACTCATCGTCGACAACGCAGAGCGGAACGGCGTGGCGTCCGAGACTCCGAATGATACCCAGTCCGTGGAAGTCCCCACCGACGATGACGGCACCGGCGCGGTTCGCGGCCGCTTGTCCAAGCCCTTCTGTGTTGTTCAAGACGACGCCTTTGACAGTCGAGCCGCAGAGGCTCGCTCCGACCCGTTGCGCGGCGCACGAGCGGTGATGCGGCGGGCCAGCCTTCGCGCAGCGTAGTCAGTACCGCATACAAAAAACATTAAAGGACCGAAATTCCAGGAAGAAGGAGCACCAAGAAAATGAAGGCCCGGAATCGAGGATTCGAATCCTGCCGTAAGTGTCGGGAACCCGTTGACCTGCGCCACGCCCTGGCTCAGCTCGGGTGCTAAGAACGGATAACGCGTAACATCTACCCGATAACCGGTGCCGAGTAGAGCGTGGTCCACATCTCGAGTGCTGCCGTCATTCAAGCGCAAATGCAACCTGCTGTGTGACGGCACTGCGGACTCGACAAAGCAGCCCTTGGAAATGGGAATCCCCTTACATCGATCCACCAGCCAACGGGCACCGGCTGGCCGGAGGGCTCGCCTGCGAAAAGCATCTTGTACACTGCGCGGGAAATATTTCATCGCGTCCGGGACTGCGACAATGCGGCTGACGCCAGCAGGGCCGATGTCAAAGGGCGAATACAGGAGCTTGGCAATGGGGCCAAGTTTTTGCAACCGTGCGCGCCAGCCAAGCCAGTGCACATTCGAAGCTCTGACTATCACTTCAACCTCTCCGCCAGCTTCGTGTATCAGCGCGGCCGACTCGAGGGCACTTTGCCCCGCGCCGATAATCGCAACTCGTTTCCCGACGAAACGGCGTACGTCCCTCTGATCGGAGACGTGTGTGACGAGTTCTGGTGGCAGGCCTTCGAACGGCTGTGGCCGGCGGGCAAACGAGCCAATCCCTGCTGCGACCACAACGCGGCGCGACTCTAACTGCTCGCCGTCAGCGAGAGTCACGCGGAAGCCTTGGGACGCTCTCTCGATACGGGTGATTCGACGGCGATCGATCTCCGGGACCGCCTGGCGCTGAAACCAAAGCCCGTACTCAACAAATCGATCGAGCGGAATCGGCGTCGGGATTCGCACACCGAGATCTTTGTCAAACGCATCCATCGTGAGCGCTGTTGCAGGATCAGAGATATGCGATGCCGCCCACGGTGACCGCAGGAGCATACCTTCCGGCATGTGCGACTTCCAGAATTCCATCGGCTCGCCGAACACGCGAACGTCAAGACCTTGAATGGCCCGCAGGTGTGCCCCGGCCGCCAGTCCGTACGGACCCGCCCCCAGGATCACCACGTCGCAAACCGTCATCACAACCTCGCAGTACAGGCCCGTTGTGCTTGAGCCACGCTGACCACATGGATTGTCTGAATCTGTGCACAGTTCATAATTCGCCCACGAACCCACTTTCCGTCTTTTGCGGAATCAAGCCGGAAGGCTTAGTGTGAGCTTCCGATTTTTGCAGGAGCAACAATACGGGGAAAAGAATTGCGAGCGCCAACAGAAAGAAAACGAATCCGCCTTCATGGTGGAGACGCCCAGTCAAAAAGCCGGGATCCACGTAGACGCTGAGCAAGGTGAGCGTCGTGATGCGGATGCCATTCTTGATGATTGCCAAGGGAAAAGCGAGCAACACGAAAACGAGCATCCGCAACTTTGTTCGCAGAAACAGATGGGCTGCGAGCAGGCACGTAATGAACAGAGCGACGCTCGAACGGATGCCGCTGCATTCTCGCGCGACTTCAATGGTTACGCCGGGTACGGTCAGGAGGAATCCCTGGCGCAGCACCGGAACACCGAGGGCTTTGAAAAGCAAATAGGCGATTTCAGTCGACCCTTGCTGTAGCAAGTAAATGCTGCGGTCCAGAAGTGTTGGCGGCAGCGGTACCATGAGCAATAGAAATAACAGCGAAAAACAGGCTCTGCGCCAGGCTGTGACGCCGTAGCACAACAAGAACCCGCCGAGCCACAGCAGAACAATGGCGAGCGTTGCGCCGGGCAGAAACCGTTCAGGATCCAGAGCGGACCACTGGCTGGCCGTGAAAAAATACAAAGCGATTGCCGCCAGAACGAGCGTCGTGCCTCGACCGGGAGCAGGTCGAACCACCTGGAAGATGCGCGATCGCTCGGTCCACAGCAGATACATACTCACAACGGGAATCAGGAGAATATGGGAGGAGGATTCATGGTCCAGGGAAAAGAGCACCAAGGCATGAAACGTTCTCCAAAAAATAATGACGGACAGGATCACCAGGCCAACGAACGCAGTGTGCGCACGCGCATGCCGATGCAAAGTGACTTGCAACGTCTCCGTGGTCACAACGGGTCTCTCAAGATTGCTCGAATCTCACGCGAATCGATCGTGATTGGATACAGCGATGCTCACAAGCCATCTTCTACCGAATATTTGATCCCGTCTCCATCCAGGGTCGCGTAAGCGATCCGCGCTCGATCACAGTCGGGTCCCTCAATCTTCCAACCGTCGCCCGCCGGTACCAGTTTCATCTGGCTGCGAGCCCTCCACCATTGGTCGACTTCTCCCGGCAATGCCATCCAGACCTTGTCGTGTTCAACGATTTGTCGCAGATAGCCGAGTAGCGATTCGTAAACTCTCCGTGCCTGAGAGTTCATCAGGTAATCGGGGTGCGCAATGAAGCTGATCAGTCCGTTTCTTTTCCGAATCAAGGCGACCTGCTGCTTCCAGAGATCAATCGAATAGTCATTCAATATCTGGAACAGCGAATAGTCCTGGCAGGTGGTCAGAGGAATCTCCAGTATCTTGCCGACAAAGTAGGGGAATACCGTACAGCAGCCGCCGCGCTGCGGTTCCAGATGCGCCACGTTCGGCATGGACATATCGTAGGAAAACTCGTACGCGTCGTACCAATCGAGATTGCGATACATAACTCCTGCACGAAATCCTTTGGCACCGAATTTCTTGATGTACTCATTTATCTTCTGCGCGCGCTGAAGGAACAATCCGCGCTCTTGGTACAGTTGCCCGTCATGATTCAGGTCGTGCACGTTGAACTCGAACCCGCGGCTGCGCATGTGCTGCACATATTCATCGGGAACTTCGTATCGTTTTTCCGGGATCACCTGGAAAGAAGCCTTAATTCCGTACGAATGATCAAGATTAATTAAGTCGGCTGTGAAGTCCCGTCCAGCCGCGGTTTCCACATCATGCGTCATGATCAAGCAGCTCGGCGCACCCTGGGGCCAGAACCAGATGAAAGGGACGCGTCGCACGCCACCGGCCTTCATCGCAAGGCGAAGAACCTCCTCGTGGATGTTGTCCACGGTGAAGTCCACCGGCCAGTTTGGGAATTGCAGTGTTCGCCATCCGCCAAGGTAGACTTTCTGCAGGTGCCTGCGAATGGACACGGGCAGCAGGTCACGAACGGCGTAGTAGGCCTTGCGAACCAGGGGGTGATCGACAATCCGGCCTTGTTTTGCGCCCGTGTGATTTACATAGCGTTCTCGGCGAAGGTTATCGACAATCTGGCTGGGATCAAACGGCAGATGAACCTCGAAATCCTTCAGGCGCGCAGTTTTTAAGGCGTCGTGGAGCGCGGGACTCTCGACGCTCGTCGAGACGCCTGACGTAGATTGTCCATAGCAAGTCGTTGTCGGCCCGAACCGGAAGAATCCCACTTGTCCCGATGGCTGTGCCGAGCAGACCCGGCCAAGCCCATCTTCGTGGACGCGATAATAATCAGCCAGCATGTGATTCAAGGTTCGGTCTAGGTTCATTGTGCTGCCGTGAGAAAATTACTTTTGCAACAGTTCGCTTCGAGTCCTCGTTCTGCTCTCAAAATAATTGCCGCGCGGCGATCTACCCGATGTGGCGGTAAACGAGCTTGCCCGTCGCTACGAGCAATCTTTGCGGCATATGGGAGAAGACGCGTTTCGCCATTTTCAGCATCCGGCCGTCGGACATGTCACGAGCTGAGGCACCGGGAAATTTCCAGTAGGTCAATAGTTGGTGGCGCGAGACCCAATGGTTCTTGAAGGCTAGCAGTCCCGCGTTGTCCAGCTGTGTCCGTCCCAGGTCAAATTCCAGCGCGCCGTTCGCTTTCGCCGCGACGATGGCTCGCCACAGCAGCCACGGCGTTGCTGCAAACTTGTTGAATCGCGCGTCGGAACATCCATATTTGAAGTAGCGGGTCTTTCTGAACCCCAAAGTAAGAATCGCAGCGATCGGGATTTCATCGAGATATGCCACGCGTATCTCGAGCGCATTGCCTTGACAGTGAAGTAGGTTTTGAAACCAGGCATAGGGTGGTGGAGGAAGGTTATGCCGATTGCGAGTCACCACAAACAGACCGTAGAAATGTCGCAGCAGTTCATCCGAGGACCCGCATCTTTCGACCAGGCCGGCCTTCTCCGCCCGCTTAATCCGGCGCTGAACAGAATCCTTATCGAGCCCTCGAAAGAGCTCGTCGACCTCCGGGCGCAGATCGATTAGGTGCAGAAAGTATCTCGCCGTCGGTTGAAAACCCATCCCGGCACCCGACCGGCCGAAATCTTCAGTGGTGGGACGAACCTCGAGGTACTCGCCATGCTTGAAATCGAAGGCAGCCTGCGAGCCGCAAATTAAGGCATTCATCTCTTCCGCTGAGTCGCAGATTGGCTCGCAGTGATCTGAAAAAGGCAGCGATACCAGGCGGCTTCCAGTGAGCCAGCTCTTGATGCGACAGAACACCAGCCCATTCCCGAGCGCGGCGGTCGGAGATGATGTTGTGAAGACAACCGGCTCATATCCGTACGTGCGAGCCAGTGCATCTAGCCAGCTCCGTTGATGAAATGCCGAAGCTTTTGGGTGCCGAGCTACGAGTTCATCCCAGCGTTTATCCGAGAGTGGATTGACAAGGCTGATATCCACACCCTTTATCTGAGTCTGGAACGTAGTCATGCCTCTTGAGCTGGCACCAACGAAAGCATCCGAGCGGAAGTCCCGGCCAGACGGGACGTGACACGATTCGTCGGTTGGAGTTGCCCCGCCCTCCGAAGAGGTTATCGCGTTTTGGCGTACCAACACATCCACCTTATGTGCAATCCTTCTGCCAGTGCCCCGAAATCAGGACGAAAATCCCCGGGTGAGAGAACGCGTTATCTACTGATAACTAACGGGTTAGCTGCTCCGAATTCACGGCTATCCCGCTCACCGACTGTCAGCCTCGCGGAGGCGCATCTAACGGAAATCACTTGTCACGATAGGTCACAATGATTGTCAAGTTCAGACGAGTCCGAATCGCCACAAAACGCTCAAATTGTGCGTCCTGCTGATGCCCAAACGCTTCGCCAGCTTCCGCCGAGCAACAGCGAAGGCTGCCGAATCTGTGCTTGAGCCGCGGTACGATCACCGTGCTCGCTTGCTGAAAGCCCTCTCGTAGGCGGCCAGCAGACCCTGGACCGAATATTTCCAGGCAAGCGCTTCCTCAACCCTTCTTCGGCCGAATTCGCCCATCCTTTTCCGTTCATCGGGCCTATCGATCAACCAGAGTATGTTCTTCGCGAAATCGGCGACCCGATTTCCGGTGTCACTATAAAGAGACGCGTCCCCGGCGCTGAATCGACCCTCCTTCAGATCGAATTGCACGATGGGTTTTGCGAGAGCCATGTATTCCATGATCTTGATCATGGTGGAAATATTGTTCATCTCGCACGGCTTGTCGGGATTCACGCAGATGTCAGCTGTTGATAAAACCTCGAGCAAATATTGAAAGGGAACTCTGCCTGTGAAATTGACGATATCGTCGAGATTCTTGTCCTTGACCATCTTCTGGAGGCTCGCGAGTCCAGGGCCTCCCCCCACACATGTGAAATGGATGTCATGCCGTCCCGAGCTTTTGATGTGCTGTGCAACATCCAGAAGGATATCCAAGCCTTCCTGATCACTCATGTTCCCGACGTAGCCGACGAGATACGGCTTGCCGTACTTCAGAGCGGGGATTGGGGGAACGGCTTTGAAAGTCTCAAGATTAGGGCCATTGCGGACAATGAAGACATCTTCTGGAGCTTTGCCACCTCGATTGATGGCTAGATCTTTATAGCTGCTATTGGTGGCCATGATTACGTCGCTGAACCGGTACGTCATCTTTTCAAGCCACACCTGTATTTTGTAAAGTGCACCTTCATTTTCGTATTTCGAAAGGTACAGCTCGGGGCTGGCATCGTGATGGTCGAAAATGTACTTAACCCCAAGGAGTTTAAACGGCAGGGCAATCAGAAAAATGTCATCGGGAGGATTGCAGCCCTGTATGACCTCGAATCCGCGACGCACGAAGATCCACAACGTGTAGAGAAACTCCCAGAACAGAGCGGAGCTGTATTCATACACGTACCCGAGAGCGCTGTTGCCTTCTCTGGGCATGGGGTGCCGGAAGATGTGGACGCCCTCCAGTACCTCGTATCGCTTCTCGGCGCCCTTGCCTCGTGGAGATAACACGGAAACTTCGTAACCGTTTTTCTGCATGGATGTAGCTTCCATCCACACACGGGTATCGAACGGAACAGGAATGTTCTCTACGATGATGAGGATTTTCTTCTTCACGATGAGGGTGTCTCTGCCTTAGAGCAGTTTGTACAGGCCAGCAAGCGCGCAAAACATGGTTGCCTGTCCCCAGTGCAGCGTCGGGGTCTTGTTAACGAGCTGCGGCGAATACCGGCGATAGTAAAAATAGCCCGTGCGGTCCTGCATGTTATCGATCGTCCATTTCGCGACATTTAATGCGAGTGACAAGTTTCCCGGATCTCGATCATGGAAGAAAACAAGCGTGTCGATGGCCTGAGACGAGCACTGAATGTCGATCGGCAGTGTCTTGCGGTCATAATAGCGCGGAGTCCCGTCCGGTAGAAAAAAGGTTGTCTTCCAATACTCGTATCCCGCGTCCAGCTTTGCTTGAAAGCGATCATCACCGGTCGTTGTGATGTAGTACTTGAAACAATCCAGCACATAGGCGGTGTGAAAATTGTCGACCCACTGAACGTTAGGCGCTTCACCATAATACCAGGACCCATTCGCTCGTTGATGATTCGCTGTGTATTGGATCGCTTTGCGCGCGAGGGTTAGATAGGACTCGTTTCGCGAATACGAGGAGGTGCGGGCCAGCAGGCTGGCACCTAATGTATTGGCATTGTGAATCTCATTTTTTCCCGTTGGGATGTAGCTGATGCAGAGCGAGTCTCCTTCCGGGTAAGTCTCCAGATCGCGCGAAATATGCTCACAGGCGCTGACAGCCACTTCGAGGTAATTGTCCCGCTTAAAATGATCGTAAGCGTCCAGAAACGCGTGGCCGATGAGCGAAGTCCACACGATCGTGGGCACGCCTTTCGGGAGATAAAACCCCCTGGACTGATAGTCGAAGTGATTGCCCCAACATGCCCCCGAGTAGCCTTTCGATTCGTGTTCCACGAGCCATTGCAATGCAGATTCGGCCTTGGCCCCCCAAGATTTATCGCCCGTCGCATCCTGCAGCCGCATGAAGCCTTTTGCCAGATAGCCCATTCCCTTGGTCGAGCGACTCTTGGGAATCCCAAGCAACGGCCGAACGTTGAGGGGAAACCGGCGGACTCCCTGCTGCAGCACAGTGCGCAAAAACTTCGTCTCAAAGGTAAGGGGACGGAGAAATTTCGAGCTTAGGCCGTCGAACGTATCGTAGCCGCGATAGTCATTCTTCTCAAGCCACGCGGAGAGCCGGCCAATCGACTGCATAATCTTGTCTTTCGAAATGCTATTTCCGTCCCTCGCGCCAGGTTGCTTACCAGCAGATACCGTCATACTTGCCATTATCACTCCTGCGATTTGTAATGCGAACGAAATCCACTAGATGTTGACCGTCGTGCAATCTACCGAGAACGGTCTCAAACTCCGGGTCCTTGTTCCCGATGACTACCGTTTCAGCATGATCCAAAATCGCATCGATACTGCTGACCATTAGGCGGGATATGTGCGGGATGCGGTTGAGGATGAAATCGCGATTCGCGCCAACCAGGCTCGCCATATTCACATTTTTGTCGAAAATGCGCAGGTCATAGCCTTTGCCGATAAGGCGTTCGATGACCTCGATCATGGGACTCTCTCGCAGATCGTCCGTCCCCGCCTTGAAACTGAAACCCAACACTCCGATCCGCCTTTGTTTCTTCTCGGTTATGAGCTGCAGCCCTTTCGCGACCTGCATTTCGTTGCTGGGCAAAATCGCATTCATGATTGGCAATGTCAGATCATGCGTTTTGGCCTTGTACGCCAACGCTCGCAAATCCTTGGGCAGGCACGAACCGCCAAACGCAAAACCAGGAGTGAGATAGGCGGGAGAGATGTTGAGCTTCTTGTCCTGGCAAAAAATCTTCATGACCTCATGCGCATCAATCGAAAACGATTTGCAAAGATTGCCGATCTCGTTCGCGAAACCGATTTTGAGCGCGTGCCAGCTGTTATCGACATACTTTACCATTTCGGCAGTTTCTAAATCAGTACGGATGAAGGGTGCATCGAGCTTTGCATAGAGCGCGGCGAGCGTATCGCCGCTCGCGCGATCCACTTCGCCAATTACCGTCTTGGGCGGGGCGTTGAAGTCCTTTACCGCCGAGCCTTCGCGCAGAAACTCAGGGTTATTGCAGACGCCGAAGTCGACGCCTGCTTTCTTTCCGGAGTATTCTTCCAGCGTGGGAATAACGATCTGATGCATTGTGCCGGGCAAGATTGTGCTGCGGACAACGATTGTGTGACGGGCTGTTTTTTTCTTGAGCGCCTTACCGATCAATTCACAAACTCGCCGGATGTAGGTCAGGTCCAGGTTGCCGTTGGCTTGGCTCGGTGTTCCGACGCAGACGAAGGACAGTTCGGTTTGCAAGATCGCTTCGTCCTGGTTGTCCGTAGCCCGGAGCTTGCCCGATTTGACGGCCGCTGCGATAATTTCGCTGATATCGGCCTCGATGATAGGAGACTGGCCGGCGTTTATCAGGTCAACCTTCGTGCGGACGGGATCCACACCAATGACCTCGTGCCCGTCCTGGGCCAGGCACCCCGCAGACACCGTTCCGACATAGCCCATTCCGAAGATGCTGATTTTCAAAGTTCGATCCTTTCGCGCAAAACCCAGGCGGTTGTCGCTTGTTCTAGAGAATCATACATCGCGGACTTTGATCAGAAGCTACTAAATGGTTCTCCCGGAGTGGAAAAATCAACCGGAGAGGCGCTCGAATGACGAATGTAGCGCAAATCTGCGGAAATCTGATTAGGATTTACACACTGGTGAAAGCGGAAACTTCCGCCGATCGAGCTGTTGTTGCTTAGCTTTTCCGCCGCGGCCGAAAAACCAGCACAGTCGGCAGCGCCGGCGTGTCAAATCGCCGCGATTCCACCATGTCGAACTCGCGCTCGATCAAGTCCATCTTCCTGGTGACGCGGCGTTTGATCTTACCCGGCCGCGAATCTCCCGCATACAGTCTGACGATGAATACTCCGCCAGGCTTCAGATTTCTTGAATATTTATCCAGGATCGGTTTCACCTGACCGTACGGAACGTGATACAGGGACTCACGAAACAGAATAATGTCGAAATCCTGCGCCGGTTTGTATCCGAGGAAGTCCGAAGCTACGAAGCTATTCTTGCTAGCACGCCCATTCTCCTGGGTCCGTTTCACGGCTTTCGCTAGAGCAGCCTCGGAGATGTCCACGCCTACATAGCTCCGATATACGTCCGCGGCTAGTTCATTCGCCGTATTGCCTGGCCCGCATCCGAGATCTAGGATGTCGCCGTTATGAGCGTACTTTTCCAGGTATGGGTAGACACAATCTCCCAGCGTGTTATCAATGAAATCCCACTTGCCGCCTGAGAAATCCCGGTCCCAAATCCGCTTCTTGATGCTGGTTGGGCCATAGCTCGCGAGAAACCCCTGCAAAAAGATTTTCGTTCGCTCCACAATATACACGTCTAACCTCCGCTTAAAGTCTACACGTCCGAGGATGGCTGGCACCTGTTTTCCTAACTAGCGATTCCATAATTGGGTTGGTTCGGCACGCACGGAATTCATGAGGCCTAGTGTCGAAGGCTTTGTTCACCGGCCCGGTGACACTCGCCCAAAAGCCATCATCTTGGGTAATATCAGCAGATCTTCTTTGCGGCGGTGCAGTCGCTCGTATGTCTGCTGCCGAGTTGGTCGCCCGGAGGGCGGTCTTTCATTGGATCCCTAGTATTCTGAGCACTATACGGGAGTCCGAGGCAAGCGCAAGAACGATGCCTAGGGTACAGGTCCACTGCCCTGCTCGCGAGCTGTTCCTTTGGCCAGTAGCATTCACTTCGACCTGAAGGCTAATATGTTCGCATGACGCAAATACTATTGAGAGATAGCCAGCTCCCTGACCGCCCACGAGCGGAGACAACAATGATAATCAAGCCAGCAGTCTCGATCGCGGATCCTGTGCGCGTGAGCCTGCCGCCGTGCACCCGACTACCCGCTCTGACAACAGGCTGGTTGGCGATGTTCATTCTTGTTTTATTTGGCGGTTCGGTCTGTCGCGCGCAAGGAACCTATACCGCTCTCACGTGCAGCCAGTCCGACGTGAACGCAGTCATCAACGGTCCGAGGCATACCGCCGTCAATGGTGACACCATCATCATTCCGCCGGGGACCTGCACCTGGACCACTGGCGTCAAAATCTCCGGCGTGGGCATCGACATCACTGGAACCGGAACCCCCAATACGGGGGCTGGTACGGTCGGTGCCGGTACACCAATCACAACCTTGATCGACAATATTCCGGCATCCTCTGGAAATGGAATTCTTTTCGATTTCACCGGGCTTACCTACGGACAGACGGCAACGGTAGAACTCCTTAACATGTCCGCGGCCGGGGCTGCAACGCTTTCAATTAACGGGTCAGTTGCGTTTGCAGGTACCTGCACGGCGAGCGGATGTGCTCAGATTCGGGTTGACAATATCAATTATGCTGCAAATACGTGGGCAAACGCTTTAGCCGGTGGCTTCGTCGTCGTCCAAAATGTGTTTGGAGTGGTAGATCATACGACTTCAAGCGAAGGCAAAAATGTAGCGTCCCCTCCCGGTCCCCCTCTAACGCAGATAAGTTTTGCCAGTTGGAAGGGAGTTGGAGACTACGGCGACAATTCTTTCGCGAGTGCGGATACCTTCGGAACTGAGCAGGCGATGTATATAGAGAACAATTCGCTATCTGGCGTTCGCGGCACTGAGAACGATGTGGCTCCTCCAGGGACGAACACCGGAGGTGCTCGTTATGTCTGCCGATTTAACGTTATGACGAATTTCTCGGGAAACGGCATCTGTGATGCGCACGGTACCGCATGGGGTGGCAGATTGCGCGGTATGCGACAAATGGAAGTGTATTACAACAGCATGTCAACCGGAACTAATGCGACTTGCGATGCGGTAGATAACGCGCTCAGTGGGACCGGCCGCTGGTTTAGCAACACGGTTTCTGCCACTGCCGCTGGCGCAACCGGCTGCAATAAATTTTTAGAAGTAGAGATCGCAAGATTCATAAAGAACGAAACGCCGTGGTTCGCTTGCAATGGGACTGAACCGTGGGACCAAATTCCTTTTTCATCAACGTCGGCGTGCCTAGACCAGCCAGGAAGCGGAGCGGGCTCTTTGTTGCAGGGCATAGCGCCTATACTCGTGACGCTGGGAATCGGAGGTTGGCCTAATCCAGGACTCGATCCTATATATGAGGCTGGTGAATATATGACCGCAGGGGGGTTTGGCACCCCCGTAGTAATTCCCAATGATGGTGGTAGTTCGGCCAGAGTGCTATTTAATCGGGATGTTTATGCCGAGGTTTCGCAGTCAGCGCAGAGTTCTCCAACGTCACCATTCAACGGGACAGTCGGAACTGGATACGGCACCCTGGCGAATCGCCCCACGAATTGTTCGCCTGCGGTTGGTTATTGGGCAATTGACCAAGGGACTTGGAACACATACAACAGCAGCCAAGGAGGCGTGCTTTACATTTGCACGGCCACGAACACTTGGAGCGTCGGCTACACGCCATACACCTATCCGCATCCCCTTACTGCCGGCGGCTCGAAGACCGGCGGAGGTCCGAATCCTCCGACGGCCCTGAGCGCCACGGTTGAATAGGCCGATCAGCCAGAACATGCTTAATCGATCGTGAGCGGCTTCTCATTCGTTCCGTACAGATAGTCTCGGACAGTGATCCTCTCACCAGCAAGCTCCTACACGGGAGCACTCGGAACTTACTGAGCATGTTCAGCGGCCTGTACGTATTTTGCGACCACAGCGTACAGATCCATAGCGCGACCCACGATGGGAAGGTCTGAGGGAGACGTCGGCTGCAGAGTAACATCTGAGCCGAACAACACCGAGGCACACCGTGCGGCCCGAGCGGCGTGGACGTCTGTGTCAGAGTCTCCGATAAAAATAGAGCGGGTGAGATCAATATTGAAATCGGCGGCGGCGCTGAATAGCAGCGCTGGCTTTGGCTTCCGGCACTGGCAGTGGTCTTCCACTCGGTGCGTGCAGTAGTAGGCAGCCGCGAGAGACGTACCATCCGCAAGCAGCTCTTCATTCATCCGGGCGGTGATCTCTTCCAGGCCGGCGGGATCGAGCAGGCCCTTCCCCACTGCCGCTTGATTCGAAATGATGATCATAGGCAGCCTGAGCGTGGACAGCTGCTTTAACGCTTCACGGATGCCAGACATAAAAACGAACTGCGACCAGTCCAAGACGTAGTCGCCGGGCCGCCTGCAATTGATTACGCCGTCGCGGTCGATGAAGATCGCCGGACCTTTTGCCGTCTTATTTAGTTCGGAGAAGAGAATTCGCAGCAAGACTTAGTTTGGCTCCCATGCAATCGATGGAACCTACAATTACGGTGCTAGGGTGAAATCGCTGAAGAGGATCTAACTCTCAGACGGATCCATCAACATTTCCTCGGCGATCTCGCAGATGATATGGCCCGTCAGGATATGACACTCTTGGATTCGTGGCGTTTCTTCGGAAGGAATGCAGATGGCGCAGTCCGCTATGTCTTTCATTTTGCCACTGGAGCCAGTGAGAGCGATTGTGTAGATCGATTTCGATTTTGCGACTTCCATGGCCCGCAGTACATTGCGCGAATTTCCGCTGGTGGAAATGCCGAGCAAGACATCTCCCTCTTTCCCCAACGCCTCCAGTTGACGAGCGAAGACGAAATCAAAGCCATAATCGTTTCCGATGGCGGTGAGAGACGAGGTGTTCGTGTGGAGCGCGAGTGCGGGCAGCGCCCGGCGTTCTTTTAGATAGCGTCCCGTGAATTCGGCAGCGAGATGCTGAGCATCGGCCGCGCTTCCGCCATTGCCGCAGAAGATGACTTTTCCGCCGGCCCGAAGCGCTTTCACGATTTGCATCGCTGCCTGAACTACAGTAGCGTGAAAAGCGGCATCAGAAAGTAGCGCTTGTTTTACTTTGACGCTCGCTTGGATCCGATCTCGTACCTGATCGGTGAGAACCTTCGCATTCACTTGTGTGGTCATTGTTGTTCTGGACTTACGCGCCTTTTGTGATTGTGGTGATGCCGTTGTTTTGGGAGCCAAAGTTGTGAATGCGGGCCACTTCTTGCCGGGATCCGGGCACCGCGACGCCCGCCAGTCGGACTCTCCACCACTCCAGCATGTCTCGTAAGGTCGCAGCCAGGCGAATTTGTGGCTCCCAAGCGCAACAACTCCGAAACTTTGCGTTGTCGCCAGCGGTGACCGGCTCATCGCAGGAGCGCATCAATTCCGGGCGCTGCTCGACTTCAAAACGAGCTGTCGCTTCACTGTGAATAGCCTCGATCACTTCCCGGACCGAGTAGACATCATCGCCGCCAAGGTTGTACACCTCGCCGAACTTGCAGTGGTCCGCTGACGCCCAGAGTGCCTGAACCAGATCTCGGACATCAACAATCGAACGGCGGCTCGCAAGGTTGCCGACTGGCATGGCTGGTGAACGAATCCCCTGTTCGATCTCGACGGCCCTCTTTGTCAGATCGGAGCAGACCTCATCCAGTTTTCCAGGTCCTGTCGTCTTGAAAATCCGAATTCTTATTGTTGGAATCGCATAGTTCGCAAAGTACTGAGCGGCGAGCAGGTCCTGGGCAACTTTGCTGACTCCGTAAGGATGCAGCGGGTTTAGCGGGTGATCCTCTTGAACGGGTGAATCGCATTCAGCGACAGGACCGTATTCCGCGCTTGAGCAAGCCACAACGACCACTGGCATGACTCCCGTAGTACGAAGCGAATCGAAGAGGCTGACGGTCCCGCCCACATTCGTGTCGATTGTCTCACGCGGCTGCTTTAGCGAAACGAGTGGTTGGCTCTGCGCCGCCAAATGAAAGATGCGCTGCGGCCGGAACTTCGATATCAAGCTGGATAGGCGCGCGGAATCTCTGACATCGCAAAGTTCGAATTCATTGGCGGTCCAGCCATCCTGTGGTTCGACGATATCAATTCCGAGTACCTGCGAACCAGCGTCCGCGCAATGCTTAGCGAAGAATCCGCCAATGAAACCCGCGGCCCCCGTAATCATTACGTTCATGCCTGCTGACCTTTATACGCCGACAGAATTCCACTCGGCTCGGCATTCGCCAAAGTCTTCTGTGCTTGGAGATACCGCTCGGGAGTTCCGATGTCGATGCAGCTGCCGGAATGATGAAATGCCCGGATATTCTTTCCTTCGGCTAGCAATCGCGGAAATAGCTGTTCTTCAAGCGATACGCACTGGTTCGGTGGCATCTGGTACAGAATTTTCTTGTCTATCATGTAGATGCCGGCGTTCACATATTGTATTCCGGTTGCGGACTGCTTTTCTTTGAATCCCAAAACTCTTCCACCCGGATCCACCGAAACGAGGCCGCAGTCCACGCGACCATCAATCGGAACCACGAGCACAGTGAGGTCGGCACGAGACTCGCAGTGGTCAGCCACAAAACCGGATAAGCCAGCGTCCGTATAGCTGTCGCCATTCATTATCAGCACAGATTCTGATTTGACGAACTCCACAGCGTTGCGTAACGCGCCACCAGTGCCCAGCGGCGTCGACTCAATTGAATACTCCAAAGAAATATCGTGTGCACGGTTATCAAAGTGTGATCGAATCAAATCCCTTTGGTAGCCAACGGCCAAGATCACATGTTCGAATCCGTGGCGTCGCAACTGGTTGAGCAGTATGTCGAGAAACGGCCGGTCGCCGATAGTCGCGAGCGACTTCGGAGCATCTCCCGTCACGCTTCTCAGGCGAGTCCCTGCTCCGCCACAGAGGACGATGGCATCAGCCACGCTGGGCATAGATCTCGCTTCGGTCACTGGCCAGTGATTTGTCGTAGGCCATTTCGGGCTCGTACACGGCGACGTCGCTACCTCTACTGGAAAACGCGAAGGGAATACACAGAAGATTCTTCAAGCGCGTCCTTACTGCCTGTTTGCGCTCGGGCGGCACGTAAAAAAGCATAAAACCACCACCGCCGGCGCCCAGGAGCTTCCCCCCAAGCGCGCCAGCACTCCGCCCAGCCTCGTAGATTTCGTCAATACTGGAGTTCGAGATCTGTTCGGTGAGCGATCTCTTTAGCTGCCATCCCTGGTGCAACAACTTGCCAAATTCGTCTAGCGAGCGATTCGGGTCTGTGACGATGTCTTCGGCCTCGCCAACCATTTGCAACATTTCCTTCAGTTCTCTCTGTCGATTGGGTGTGGCTTTGAGCTGTGCTTTGGCAATTTCGGAAGCTGTTCGCGCAAATCCCGTGAAATAAAGCGCCAGATGCTGCTCGAGTTCCGCCAGCCTGCTCGGTGCAGCGAGGATTCGATTCACTTCGATCGCGTCATTGGTATGAAAATCAATGCGATTGAATCCTCCGTATGCGCAGCTCGCCTGATCTTGCGCACCGACTGCCTCGTGCAGCAAATCGCGCTCCACGTGAATCGCTTCGGTTGTAAGAGCTTGCTTGTCTCTCATCTGATTCTTCAGAGCATAGAGACCTAGAAGAAAGCCTACGGTAAACGCCGAGCTGGTGCCCAAACCTGTTCGCGCGGGCAAGTCAGCTACGTGATGAACTTCTACCCCGTCGGTGATGCCCATGTGTTCTAGGCAAGCGCGCACCGACGGATGCTCAATCTGGCTATTGCTGCTGACATTTTCAACCCTCGAATACGAAATGCGGCTGTGGTACTCAAAAAAAGGAGGCAGCCAGCGCGTGGTGATGTAACAGGATTTGTCGATCGTCGTGGACAGCACCGCGCCGCCATGCTCACGATACCACACCGGGTAGTCGGTCCCGCCGCCAAAAAACGATATCCGAAGTGGAGTGCGCGTAACGATCATGGAGTCTCCCGAAAAGGTCGATCAGCGAATCCAGCATCCGAAATCCAAGCTTCTGAGTTGTATGCGTGGATGAGAATGGAAACGAAAGGGCTCATAACGAATGTCCATCTAACATTTCTGAATAGGCGGTTCTAGTCAATTCAGCGACTGCATCCCAGGAATGGACTTTGTCGGCGTAATCTTTAATGTCCTGACGGCGCGTTCCCAAATCTCTGTATATGCCGCTTAAGAAGTACGTTTCGAGCGTCCTGGCCAAATCGGACGGGTCGCCTGGCATGCAAATGAACCCAGTTTTACCTTCAATTATTTCTTCTCTGAACGAACCCACATCCGTCGCAACTACCGGCAAACCAAAGCTGTAGGCCAGGAAAAGCACGCCGCTCTGAAAGATTTCCTTGTAGGGGAGGACCAGAACGTCCGCGGCTTTGAGGTAAACTTCCATTTCTTCATCGGGAATGAATTGGATCTTCATGATGATCTGGCCGGGCGTGAATTCCGTTTTCACGGTTTGCTCAATCTGGCGCCGATATTCTTCCGAGCCTTTCTTCGGCTCGCCGGCAATAATTAAGCGATAGTTCGAGTGATTGGCCACGAGCAATTGAAACGCGGCTAGCAGATGCTCGATGCCCTTGTAGGGCCTGATTCTGCCAAAAAATAGAACCGCCTTTTCGTTTTCCTGAAGGCCCAGTTGTCGTTTGGCTTGGGACGGAGTCAGGTCAGTATCCGGGAAAGCGTCGTTGATCGGATGCCGGATCACGGTGACCGCTTTTTCGGGGACGCCAAAGTCCTGGCAAAGCTCGTCCTTCATTTTGTTGGTGTGGACGAATATGTGATCACAGAGCCGATACTGAATTTTGAGTGTGACTCGATTGAGCAGGGAATCTTTGGCATCTCGCCGGGCTTGATTGACGTTGTGAGCTGTAAACGCAATTTTTTTACCGCACAGCTTGTAGTAAGCCATTAGCAGCGTGCGGTCAAACAGCTCGATCTTGTTGTTCCACAGGATGTGCAAAATCCGCGGCTTGGAACGCGCCGCATAGCGCATCAGTCGCGCGTAGTAAACCGTCAACTTCCACAATTTCTCTGCAAAATTGGTACTTTCTTGCTGGTTGCCCCGGAGATTCAGGAATCGTAAATTGCGCATGACGTGCAGCTCAGGGCTGTCAATATCATCGCTGCCAATTATGTCCACGCCGACACCTTTTGAGACCAGCGCCATCGCCAACCCGAACGCATAAGGCCGATCCTGACAGCCCGTCAGCAATCCGATTTCGAGTGCCAACGAGGAATCGAGTGCGGGTTGCTTTTGAACCTTAGCCCCCGTGATAGGGGACTTCTCAGCGATGCTACTCGTTTGCATGATCATCTCGCTCACACGGATATGATCTGGTCGGAATGGAAAGCTCCTTCGGATTGCTTCTTATTTAATTGATCAATTTAGGCGTTTCACGGCGAATAGAAAAGCAGATTCGGCGCGAATAATATGGGGTTCATAGTTGTTAGGGAGTAAAGCTGATACAACTTCCCACAAGGGAAGAGCCTCCGGCGCAATGTCCTCAACTACAACCCAAGCCCCAATCCTGATTTTCGTTAGTCCAAACTTTAGAGATTCAAGGTTCGCGTTGGGTGAATGAAGTCCATCATCAATGACCAAATCCAGATTAGAAGGGATGGATTTTCCTAACTCCGCAAATGTGGCGGGGTCCGTTTGATCAACAAAGAAAGTCTTGATACGTTCATCCTCAAAAAGAATCCGTTTGTCTACGTCGGCGCCAAATATCATTGCTGATTTCAGAAAATCTCTAAATGCTCTCAGCGAAGCGCCCGGGTGACCCCAGAGGGCCATATTGGACACAACATCTGTGTTGTTTGTCCCCATACCTATTTCAAGTATGCCTCTGATCTCATTACGATTTTTCAAGAGTGGGCCATAAACGTTGTGATAATCATTGCTACCTTTGTCGCTTCCATACTTGTCGAAATATACTTTGATCTCTCTGGCTGCTTCTAATTCTTCGTCGGAAGCCGGAAAGTTCCTAATGTTAGTGATATTTTGTTGCATTGGGTCAACTGACATTGCAAACGTGCTCAAAATGGGAATCGTTTGATTTACCGCTTGGATCGTGAGTCGCGCCCTAGCTTTGTAGGCGCCAGCGCTGTGAGGTGTGAATAGAGGAAACGTACGACATACGTTTAGCCGGTTGAAATCAAAATATTTCTGCCGAAAATCAAAATACTTTCCCCAAATAGACCTTTTCACCGAAACTAATTCCGGGGACCCTTTCATCTTTCTGAGTAGTTTAATGAATGAGGAACGGACGAGTTTGGTAGTCATAGTTCTTCTCGGGATGGTGCTGCGGCTTCTATGCACATAAAGTGGCTAGCCTCCACGGTGATCATTTTGGGCCTCTTCGTGCGTCGAGTTACGTCGCTAGTTATGCTTCTTGTTGCACGATAATTAATCTCACGTCATGTCGAACAAAATGATTCTCTGGCGGCCCTCGATTTTTGTCTTCGGGACACTATTTCGAAGGCTCAAACACCCCCTTAAGGGACTGAAACACTCTCAAGAGGAAGCCCTTACGTTCCCGCTAGGGCTGGGCGCGCTGTAAGACAATCTACCCCGAGACCGGGTTTCTGGCGTGCGACGCGGCTCCTTGTCCAGAGGAGCCATCAACGGCAGCCAACGCCTTCGGCGGCGGAAGATCCGGCTTTGGTCCTTGCTGTGCGACCCAATGCAGAACTCGCGAAGTGGCCCGCGCCTTCGCATCCCAAGTTAGGCATTCCCGCGCATAAGTCATTCCTTGCTGCCGTAACCGCTCAAGCCGATCACGATCGGGGGCCAGTTCCGTCAGAATCTTTTCCATCTGCGCCACGAACTCGCTTTCGTTTGTGAGAGGTACCTTGAACCCCACCGCTGGATGAACGATATCTCCGGGCCCGCCGAAATCCGCCACCACTGGGACGGCACCAGTTGCAAGAGCTTCAAAGACCACACCGGCACCGAAGTCGCGGACCGATGGAAACACCATCACATCCGCCGACCGTAAACGCCTGAGGACTTCGTCATGGCTAACCCAACCACAGAAGGAAACCGTCTTTTCAATCCCGAGCGATTTCGCTAGCTGCTCAAGCTTGCTCCGTTCCGGGCCATCGCCGACGACGGTGAAGCGGGCCAAACCGTCTCGCAACAGCGGAGCGGCCGCTCGCAAGGCTAGATCACAGGCTTTGCAGGGAATCAATCCCCCGACGAAAATCAGCTCAAGTTTCGCGCTGGATTCCTGACTGCGCGCATCACCAAAACATAGGGACTGAGCGATGCCGGGCTCGGGGACAAAAAACAGTTTGTCGCGATACGCGGTAAATTCGGCGCACGTTTGGGAAGAAGCGCCTATGATCGCAGCAGCATTGCGGTAGGTAGCCCGAGCAAAAGGCATGAAGCGGTATAGACTCCTCAAGCCGGAGATCCATTGCTTCTGGTTAGCCGCCTGGCTGAAACCCTGCACGTAAGGGAGCCCGCCATTGAGTGGCCCGATCACGAAGGGTATCGGTCCGTTCCGCAGGAAGAAAGCAAAAAGACTCGGGAACACCGCATTCATAGGGTAGATGCGCAGCACGACATCGAATTCGCCCGCAACGATCCGGTGTCGCAACTGCCGCCAAGCGCGCCATTCGAACAAGAGATAAAGAGGATAAAGCGAAGCTGTCAACGCTTGGTTATTAAAGTTGTATTTGAAGATCCGTCGCAAGCTCCAGGCATATATGCGGTCGAGCCAAGGCATCCGGATCACTTCGATCGCGCGAAAAAACGCCCTTGCGCGGCGCACTGGGCCCTCGCTCGGCGTCCGCACGGCCAACGTGACATCGTGGAGTTGCGCAAGCGCGGCGGCATGCGAAAAGGTAACATAAGGCATGCTGATCTGTTCCGGATTACAGTCCGGCCCCAACACCAAGACCCGCAATCGACTCACGTATGATCTCCCTTTGAAAGGTTTCTTATCAGCCCAAGTACGAATTCGCTGCTATGGTCGCGCACAATCTTCACGGTTTGGGGACGGTATCGCGCGAGAAATCCTCTTGCGACGTCGCTTCTCCGCCCCAGGGTGGAACTACCTGTGCAGCCGTCGCATCGACGGTTTCTGGGAATGCGGGCTTAACCGTAGGTTCGGGCAGTAAGTCCCGAAGCAGGCTAAGCATGTCACCAAGGGGCTTAAGTTCCCGGTGCAGTGCAATCACCCCGCCGAAATATAACGCGAAAAATAGGAGAGAGACCGAAACCATTCTCAAGAATGCGCCCGGGGCGCCGGATGTCGTCGCAAAAAGCGGCTTAGCCCTGATGAATAGAGCAGTCGCAACGCCAGCCCCAACCGATGCTGCAAAGAATTTCCAAATAACTGCGAATACCGGTCCGATTCCGAGCCCGATTGGCTTTCCGGCATACCAGAAACCAGGAAACATTAGAAGGAAGTACGAAATCGTCCAAGCTAACGCAATTCCTGAAGGGCCCCAGTGTAAAGCCAACAAGAAAAGACTCGCGGTACACACAAACTCCATCAAACCCCAGCGAAACCATCTTTCGGGGCGGCCGATCGAGAGATGAACCCATCCGTGAGTGTTATATAGCAACATGACTCCAATTCCCGGGCCGAATAAGGCGAAAATTCGACCAGCCTCGTCCCAGCCAGGTCCTAGGAGAAAACGAATCAAATCCTTTCCTACTAATGCAAAATCGGTCCCGATCCCCATCCCTACGAGCGCCAAAACCGCTATCGCGCGCAGGAAGTAGCGTTGGAATTGTTCGCGGTTCCTGCTGACGCGGCTCAGTGTACTCACGACCACGGCGGACAGCGGTGCCAGCAATTGCGTCTCTGGCAGAACGAACAGGTCGTACGCCTTCTTATAAAATCCTAGTGCCCTAGCGCCGTACCGCCAGCCAACGAGGAGGTTGTCCGTGTTGCGCGTGGAGTAGCTGAAAGCACAATGCGAGTAGACGCTCATCGCGAACTTCAACCCTGAACCGGTGCCGACAGCGCGACGTGGCCAACTCGGTATCCACCGGCACATCAACCAGCCTCCCGCTGCCGTTACTGCCGCGTACGTGACGTTGCCCCAAACCAGCGCCCACCAGTGCCAGCCAGCCATCGCCAATACGATCGAGACAATCACGTAGAGTAGCAGCCCAGCGAGATTGATTATTGCGGTAGTCCTGAAATGCATAGCACGCTGCAACAGGCCCAAATGAATCCATCCCAGACAACCAATCCCAATCGTTAGCGACATGCCGGCAGTTACTGGAGCTACGGCCGGATTGTGATAGAAGAGCGCCAACAAATGACCCGAGCCGGCAAACGCCAGAGTCAGAATCGTTCCGATGCCCAGTTCAATCCAAAAGAGATTGCTCGCGAGAGAATGGGTAAGTTCCTCGCGCTGCATAATCAGTTCCGTGAATCCATTCAGACCGAAGCTACGAAACAGGAGGCTAAAAGTCGTGACCATGGTCACGATCCCAAAATCAGCCGGGGTGAGTAGTCGCGCCAGTACGACCACTGAGCCGATCATCACAACAAAGCTAACTGCCTGACCGGCGATGGCCACCCCGGCGCCACGAACTGCGGTCCGCCGAAGTCCCGCGCCCGTTTCAACGGGATGGAAATTGCCGGCAGAGTCGAAAGGTTGCAATTATTATCCTTTTAACTGCGTGAGCGTGTTGCGCGCTGGCAACTTAGCGGCGTCGCCGGTTCGCATACCAATTGATCGGCGTATATCGTATTTTCTTGTCGGCGTCGGACTCAGGGACAATATGGCCGCTGCAGTCCAGGAGCAGCCTGCAGTTGGTAGCTGATCGGATTGAACGTTCGGACCGAGGACGCAGCCATTTGCATTAGTGTTATTACAGAGCTGCCTACCTCGGTAAACACCGCGAAATCACCGCATTGAGAATCCGAATTGAAGAACTAGCGGAGACTGCTAGCGCGAGTGATTCAAAACTGGGTCAATCCGCGACGGGCGCTCTAAACGGCTTCTCTCCCCGGGATGAGTCTATTTCTAACAGGCATTCTGCTCGCTGGTCCGCCGAGGGAAGCAGGAATCTTGCGCGCTTCGCCGCCGTAAAGACCGGAGACAACACCACTCGCACTGACCACGGCGAGCAGCAGGAAGATCCACGACTGAGTCAGGATCCGGAATCCCGCCTCGGTAAGACTGTAGAACGTGCATGTGGTAATATAAGCTAGCATCAGGCCGCCGAACTCAGGATCGCGCCGAAAGGCCTTGCCGGCGCGCCAATACCCACTGATTAGAATAAGCGCGATCAGGAACAAGCCGATGCAGCCTAAATTCAAGTAGACTTCTAGATAGCCGTTGTGCGCTTCGTTGATACCTTGGGGTTCCCACCAGCCTAAGAGCAAAAGGGTATGCCGCACTTTCTCCGCGTTGGGGCTGATCCAGAAACTTTCGAAGCCTGTGCCAATTATCGGGTTGCCGGCCGCACCAATCACGGCCACCCATATATCTGTGCGCCCACTCAGACCGTTGCCCCTGCCCAGCGCATTCGAGAGGACAGAGCCGCCCCCGAAGAGCATGGCTAGCCCCCCCGCAAGAACGATTACCAAACAGATCGCATACACTCGGCTGGGGCGGTTTCTGATAGCACGGACGCTCGTTGCAAGCATGAGCCCCGCGCCGAGAACAAAGCAAGCGACGGAGGTGGCGGAGTGGGCCATTTGTAGCAGCACTATCCCAAAGGTAAGCAGGGCTCCCTGGGCGACCAAGCGGCGAGCACGATTGGGAGCTTCCTTATCGATGAGCAGCGCGCGCACGTTCCACAGCGCACCGAGTGAAACAAGATATACGATGAGACCGAGGCTGTTCTTGTTTGTGGTTACGCCAGTGTTTTCGGGCTCTCCATCAGGAGTGTATCCGCGGCCGAGGTAGCCGTAATATTTGATGAGTAGGACTGAAGCAGGGAACAATAAGAGACCAACGCGAGAGAAGAGCCGGCAAAGAGAGTCACGAAGCTTTGGCTCCGTCGCGATGACCAGCACCATAGCTAAGTCGCCTATGGCTTTAATCCAACGTTTGAACGAAACATCCGGATGGTATGACCAAGCAACGCTGATGAGGCCATAGAAGAAGTAAATCAAGATCGGCCAGCTTGCAGCTAGCAACGTGCGCGTCCGGCTGCTGCGCCCTATCAGGACGCAAATGGCCGTAGCCAACAGAACTCCTAAGATAGCGGCGTCAACGGGGCTCCCATCGAGCTGCACATTGCCCCCAGTGGGACTCACACCGAGCCATTCCGACACCGGCCTTGATCCAACGATCCAAATCCAGATGACTGGGAGCCAGAGAGCTTTGGAAGTGCGGAGTAAACTATCTCGACCGAGGTAGAAAAGCCCGGCAATTCCGACGGCATAGATAAGAGTGGCGAGTGAGGGACTCATTTCATACCAGCTTCGCGCGACTTCGAAATCACAAATATGCTCATCGGGCGTCGACGAACAACCGATGCAACAGTTCCAATGAAAGGAGACGGTGGATCTCGGTGGTGTAGTTCCGATTTCCGTTAAGGTGACCCTTCACAATCGCTTCGACCCCTTTTCGCTCCAAGTAGGGGCGGGAGAGTGTCCGCGAATCAAGCAGCATCTCTTGGACATATTTTGCAAGAATGGTGCGATACCACCAGCGAAAGTGAAAGAGCTTGTGACGGCCCATCCACAGGCGCTCCAAATGAAACGGAGCGAAGGCGTGATCCACCTGAGCGATCCACTGCGGCATTCCGTAGTCGTAGGCGTACTCGGCCTTGAACGTGAACTCCAGATAGGCGCGATTCACGGCCTTGGCAACGGCGTTGTAGTGTCCGAGACCGCGGTCCGTGCGCAAGCGGGCTAACGCCGGACTGCCTTCCTCAATGAGCCGCATGCGCACATCCTCACCTTGCTCAACTTTCGGCGCGCGAAAGACGGTGCGGACGACTTCATTGTCGAGATACGGCGAGCGCAAAGTTAGCTGGGTCTGCTCGAGCATCAGGACGCCGAAATGATAGGTCGCCGGCTGAGTGAATGCTACCAGACTCGTACGATTGCCGCGCAGCAGGCTCCGATAGCTTTCCACCGCGCGCGACACTTCAGCGAACATTCCCTTGCTGAAGGGCTCCGGCGAAGGCAGAACGGCCTTGAACATGACCGACTTCCGGATAATCTCGCTGCCGAACGTGCCAACCATGCGCACGGGAGCGATCTTTCGCGCCATTTCGTTATTCCACAAATCCACGGAGCGGCTGATGTCCACGCAACCATCGGTCAGGTACAGCGTGCGCTCCGCGTAGTGCGGGAAGCGGGACAGGCAGCGCTCGTCGTCCGTGACAACCTGATAGGGCTGGCCACAGATTTCCGCTACGCGGCGCGCCAGATATACGTCCTGGTTCTCGCGGTACATGCTGCCGAAGGTGTAGCACGGCAGGGAACCAGGCGCTGCCTTGCGCCACGCCATGATGATCCGCGTATCGAGCCCGCCGGTGAGCGAAACTCCGATGCGTTCTTTACCATTGAAATAATTCGGCAGGGCTGTCGCGAAAGCGTCGCGCAAATGTTGATAGTAGCTCTCGGAGTCGAGCGGCTCTTGTTCTTCCCATTCGCGAGGCTCGAAGTACGCGGCTTTCTTCTCGAGTGCGCCGCCGCGAAAAGTCCACGCTGAACCAGGCGGCAGCGCGTGAATGCCGCGGAAAAGTGTGCGATTCTCCAAGACGCAGCCGCAAGCGATATACTCACCCAGGCCTTGTGGGTCGGCGCTGCGCAATTCGGGAAGGATCGCTAGGATAGCTTTGGCCTCGGCGGAAAAATAAAATGCGCCATCCGCTCCAGTAATCTCGTGGTAATAGATACGTTGCAGGCCAAAGCGATCGTTGAAGAGCGTTGCGGTGCCTCGCGTGCTATCGGCTAGAACGCCTTGAAAACGGCCATTCAGATTTTTGAGAAAGTCAGAATCTTCCTCATACAGGTGCACCAGGTAGGAGGGTCCCGCTTCTCGACATGCGTGCCCCCGCTCTTTAACGTGCCGAGCGATGTCCGGTTCGCGGTAATCCTCTCCGGAAAAAACAAGCGTAACGTCACCGCTTTCATTGCGGACCGGCATTTCTTCCGCGAAGGAATTCTGTCGCGCAACCCACCCGAGGTACACACCCAAGGATTCATTGATCCAGGTGCCAGTGCTATAAAAGGGCTCGTGGCGAAGCGTCTCGACCATCCGCGTGAGTTGGGGCTCCGCCCACTCACGCGGATTTTTAGTGATCAGTCCGACTATTCCGGGCACGGGGTGTCCTTTTAAGTGGCTTCTGCCGATGATGACTGCGAACCTCGGCTATACCACGCTCTGCGTAGGTCGCGGAACTTGGCGATAAGCGATTCCGGAAGGTGGTCGACGAGCCTGTGGTGCAGTCCTAGGTGCAAGGCAGCGCGGCCGAGAGGTGTCAGAGGCACGTAGTAGCGAGGTAGGTTGACACGCGCAAAGCCGTTGACCTCCTTAAAGTGACTTAGGCTGTCCTCCTTCTTTTTGCCATAGGCAAATCGCTCGTACACGAGATAACGAATCCCTCGATCAGCGCAGCACCGGACGGCGGCCGCAATTAGTGCATTTGTGGGAGCTTTGTCTTTGTGCTTGACCATCGAGAGGATATGCACCAAGCAAGCTTGCGTTCGAGATTCGTCCATTACCAACTTAATGAAGCCGATCATGCTGTCGCCAATAAACGCGCCAATATAGATGCTGCGATCGAGAAATGTCGACGCGTACAATCGTGCACCGTCGAGGTTCATTCCGTAGTACGGAAAGCGTTTGCCCTGACGTATGGGGCACTCGTTATAAATTTCAACGATTCCCCTAAAGAGCGCCTCATCGACTGGCACTTCGCGGAGCACAACGCCCTTCTTCTCGGCCTGCCGAGCCCGGTTGCGAGGGAGGGACCGGATTTGATGCATCCACCAGTGATCGAAGGTCGAGACGGGAAGAACTGCTAGGTTATCCCATTCCATCGGGTAAGCGTATTTCGGTTCCGTTTCCAGACCCTTCTGAAGGAATGTGAAAATGTCAATCCGAGCTCCGCACCTCCTTAGGCCGTCTAGGATCAACTCAGGGTCGTCGGGGGAATTGTATTTTTCGCCGTCAAGTCTAGCGATCCGAATCAACCGTCCCTGGATCTGAACTCCCTTGCCACAAATGTTCACGAGGTACCTCCGAGGCCGGGTCCACCTGCGGGCCAGCTTAGAAGAGCATTGTTTCCGAAGGGACAACTAAATAGGTTTGAGTTGGAAGACATGTTCTTACTCGGCGCGGCCGTCACGGCCCAACCCGCCAGAGACAGGGACAGCGGGGCGGAAGCGGCGTTGCATTACAAGCTTTAGGCGCTTCAACTGATCGCTTCGGCGAATGACCATTAGTTCTGGCGGAATTGTTCTCTCTACACCGCGAATCGAATTCCAAATATAAGAAGCGAGAACCAGAAGGCCGCCGATCAAGTATGGTTTGTGTGCCATCTGATAAACGCTTCGGAATGTCTCCCAGAGGGGATGATTACCCAAAAGATAGTCTTTCCGGCCCATGTGTATTCTTTCACGAAGGCCGGTGTGCAAGGCACCTCCCTGGCTGCGATGATGGGCGAAACTCTTTTCGACAAACGTTCGGGTTTCCCATCCCTTCGAGCGTGCGCTTAGCACGGCGATCAGATCGATTCCGCCCGATCGTATGGCTGCGTAGCCGCCGATGTCTTCAAAGCACTCCCGCCGGAACATTTGACACATTCCCGACACGTGCTCGATGCCGACGAACTCATAGTTATAACTCAAATCCCCTTCGCGGAAGGCTGTGCCGCCCACCCCCAGCTTGGGGTTCTCTGCGAATCGGCCCATGAGAAACGCGAAATAGTCGGGCTCGAAGGAAACATCGGCGTCGAGATTGCCGATGACGTCATACTGCAAATCGCCCAATTGCTTTTGGCCCGCGCTGACGGCTATGGCCTTTCCTGCAAAATTCCGCTCCTGGCGCTCGGGCATTTGTACCAGTTCTATCCACGGGTTAGTCGCAGCGTACTTTCTGACGATGTCGTCGGTGCCGTCTGTTGAACCGTCGTTGACAATCACCCATTTTACGGGCCGCACGGTCTGAGAAACGACGGACTTGAGGGTCAGCTCAATATAGGCGGCCTCATTTCGCGCCGGAGTAATGAGAACGTAGCTGGGTAAGGTTTGCACGATGGAATGAATGGTCTCAAATCGCGCGGTTCAAAACGCTTCAGCGCTGTGGCCCGCGCGAGAGTTGGACTGAGACGCGCGAGCGAATCGCATTGCTGGGCGTGCGGTCGACGTGGTAATAGTACTACCAGGTCTCACGTAGGCTCGTGCCCTCAACCTCGCTTTCGCGAAGCCCCCAATTAAATGAATGCCCCTTAGATTTGGAAAGACATTCCTAGCGAAGGGCACCGACGGCGGCAAACTCTTGAATCTTCTGAACGACTCGTGCCTGCGCCGCGGCTTGAAGTTGCGGATACATGGGAAGTGAGAGGATTTCCAAAGCCACTTTTTCGGTGACCGGGAAGTCACCATTCTTGAAACCAAACCCTTCGTACGCCTTCTGCAGATGAAGAGGAATCGGATAGTGAATGCCGGTATCGATCTTGGCGTCGGCGAGATGCTTCTGAAGACCATCACGATCCGCCACACGGACAACATACAGGTGATGCACTGGACGCGACCATGATAGGCGGTGAGGAGCGACAACACCTTCGACGGACGACAGCAGCTGGTCGTAACGCTCCGCCGCTTCCTGGCGCTTCTGGTTCCAATCCGCCAGGTGGCGAAGCTTCACGCTCAACAGTCCCGCTTGCAATGAATCCAGCCTTCCGTTGTAACCTTCGATGCTGTGGTAGTACTTTTTTGATTGGCCATGATCGCGCAACATGCGCATCTTGCGCGCCATCTCTTCGCTGTTGGTCGTGACGGCGCCGGCTTCTCCGCAAGCGCCAAGGTTTTTGCCGGGATAAAAACTAAAGGCTGCAGCGTGGCCCATTGAGCCGGCTTTTCTCCAGCGATTCTCTTTCTGGGAAAAATATTCGGCGCCATGAGCCTGGCAGGCGTCCTCCACGACAATCAGGTTGTAGCGTCGCGCGAGCTCCAGGATGGGATCCATGTCCGCGCATTGCCCGTAGATATGCACCGGCACAATGGCGGTGACCGGCGCGCGAAATTTTCTGTGGTACGGCTTTCCTGTCTCGCGGTCGACATAGCATTCCCGCTCGAGATATTCCCGCAGGTTTGCAACGTCCATTGAATACGTCTGCTCGTCTATATCAACAAAATCAGGTCGCGCGCCCGCCTGACTGATCGCTTCGGTCGTCGCGATGAAGGTGTGCGGGACCGTAACGACGATGTCGCCAGGCTGCACTCCTGCGGCGATTAACGCAAATCGAACGGCGTCGGTGCCGTTGGCGACGCCAACGCAGTACTTGGCGTCGCAGAATGCGGCGAATTCAGTTTCGAAACTCTCGACCATCGGGCCGCCCACAAAACCAGCGGTGCGCAGAACTTTCTGAAATACAGCAGTGAGCTCGGACTCGAGCTCCTGGTGCGGTGTGATCAAGTCCAAGAACGGAATTTTTTCGGTAAGGGACATTATGCGATCCTCGACTCTTCGGTAATGTAGCGCAACAGCTTGGCGGGATTTCCTGCAACCACGGCGTTCGCCGGCACATCTTTCGTTACAACGCTTCCGGCGCCGACAATCGCATTTTCGCCGATCGTGACGTTCGCCAGAATCGTTGAACCGGATCCGATGGAAGCGCCCTTTCTTACGACTGTCATTTCGACCTTCCAGTCTGCCTCGGTCTGCAATTGGCCGTCCGCAGCGGTCGCGCGCGGATAAGAATCGTTGATAAAAGTCACGTTATGGCCGAGGAAGACGCCGTCTTCGATCGTGACACCTTCACAGATGAACGTGTGACTGGAAACTTTGCAATTGTTGCCGACCGTGGCGTTCTTTTGAATTTCGACAAACGCGCCAATTTTGGTGTCATCGCCTACGGTGCATCCGTACATGTTGATGAATTTTGACAGCTTTACGTTTTTCCCAAGCTTCACATCGGGTGCGATCGAAACGAATTCGTTCATAGCTGTACGACTTTGCCCTTCTGCTGAAGCGACAGATCCGCCGCTTCGAGCATGCGCACTACGTGCAAGCCAGCCACTCCATCGTTGAACGGCGTCTTGTCGTTCACGATGCAGTCAACGAAGTAAGCCGCCTCGACCTTCAGCGCTTCGACCTGCTCGACGCGCGGGGCCCACATATCTCCGGTACGATAGCTGACCAGCGTTTGATAGACCGCTTCTCCGCTCGTCATCTGCACGCCTTTGTCATACACCTTGAGCTTTTCGTCGGCTTCCAGGTCGTTCCAAACCAGCATTTTCTTTTCGCCGCCGATGAGTGTGGTGCGCACCTTCACGGGCGAAAGCCAGTTGACGTTGATGTGGCCGATCATGTTCCCCGGGTAATAAAGCGTCATGAACGCGATGTCCGCGACGCCATTGAGGTGGCGCTCACCGGTCGCGACCACGGCTTCCGGCTTTTCCCTGATCAAATAATCCATGATGGAAAGATCGTGCGGCGCCAGATCCCACAGCACATTCACGTCGTGTTGGAAGAGCCCCAAGTTCACGCGCGTTGAATCGTAATAGTACAAATCACCGAGCGTGCCGTCGTCGATCATTTCCTTCATGCGCTTCACCGCGCCGGTGAACAAGAAGGTATGGTCGACCATGATCTTCAGGTGCTTGCGCTCTGCCAGCTCGATCAATTCCTCGCCCTGGGCCGTGGTGCAGGTGAAGGGTTTCTCGACAAATACGTGTTTCCCATTTTCGAGCGCGATTTTCGCGAGTTCGAAGTGGGTCCACACCGGCGTGACTACAGCCACCGCATCAATATCAGGAGAGGTCAGTAATTCCTTGCACTCTTTCGTCGTGTGCATACCAGGAAAGGCATGCCGCACGCGGTCGAGCGATTTTTGGCTCTGGTCACAAACTGCGACCACGCGTGAGCGGTCCTGTCCATGAAAGTTCCGCACGATGTTCGGTCCCCAGTACCCGTAACCGATCACCCCAACCTTGAGCACGCTGTCGGAAGAGGAGTTGGGGATAGGAACCTTCGATTGAGACTCGATGCTTAGGCTAATCGCCATTTTTCTCCACCTTGAGAGGTAATACTTGAAAAATGCGCACCTGCAACGCTTGGGGAGCCGGTCCAGCCCGTGGCGTAATGCTTACTTGTCTCTTAGTCGCCGGCTACCACGTCCGACATCGGCGCCGCGACACTCGCCAGAACCACTACGGGCTTGACTGGTTTAGTAGGCACCATCGCCAGAAAGGACCGCGCGAGGCGTTTGAAGCAGGATCTTCACATCCAGCATCGGGGACCACATTCTGGAGTACTGCAGGTCCAGACGGACCATCTCGTCAAACGTCGTCTTGCTTCGGCCATGTACTTGCCAGAGGCCGGTGATCCCAGGCCGCGATTCGAGCAGGCGCCGACGATGCCAAATGTCGTAGGTCTCGATCTCGTACGGAATTGGAGGGCGAGGCCCGACCAGTGACATCTGGCCTTCCAATACGTTCCAGAACTGGGGAATTTCATCCAGGCTAGTGCGGCGCATGATTTTGCCGATCCACGTGACCCGCGGATCGTTGGTGATCTTATAAGTAACTTTTGCGTCTAGATTGCTTCCTGACGGAGTGGCCTTGCCGGCGATGAACTTCTTCACATATTCCTTGTGGATCGCAGCGTCCGTCGAAACGTGCATCGAACGAAACTTCAGAAACTCGAAGGGGATGCCGTATCTGCCGACACGCTGTTGGCGGAAAAATACCGGCCCCTTGGAGGTCAGTTTCACCGCAGCGGCTAGCAGCAAAAACACAGGCGACAAGAGAACCAGCGCAACGGCCGCACCGAGGACATCCATCACCCGTTTTAGCAGCAAAGATAGCTTTTTCTTTTTCTCTACCTCGAAGAGATCCGGGTAGAATTCGGCGTCCACAGGTCTTGCCGTGCCGTCGCCGTTCCAGCCGTCCGGAAACGAGTAAAAGGATATTTGAAAGCTGCCGAGCTGGCTCGCTCGAAACGCCCGCTGCAGTTCTGCAGTCATCTTGGCTTCGATGATCTTCACGGCTGTGCTGACTTCGCATTCTCCGAACTCAGTGAAAATTACGCCGAAAACCGCTCCGGTTTCAAACCATCCAGCCAAGTCTGTCTCGCGGACGCTCGCACCGAGCACGACGGCAATCTGCTCGAGCAGCGCATCGGTCTTCTTGTTCTTCGGGCCTTTGCCGTCAATGAGCATCAGCACGAAGTGCTTGCGCGAGCGCTCGGAACGCTTACGTTCCCGGCTCAGCATTCTGCGGAAATGTTCTTCGGAAAGGAAGGCTCCCAGTGCCGTCGAGCCATTCGCAAAGGCAACCGCTGGCTTCTTCGCTTCCGGTTCGATTCTGGATCGTACGTTTGATGCATCACTCACGAGAGGTCCTCTTTGGCCAATGGTTACGGCAGCCGTACGTTTCGCGCTGTTTCGTTTCGTTCAACTCAAACACAAACAAGCACGCGTTGATCTTGCGAATTTGACTTCTCCGGCTGACGGCTCCGATTCGGGCTAATGGCTGTGATTAGGGCTGAATCGATTTCGACCGCCACGGAGCGTTGTAGCAGCGTGACCGATAGAACGAGGCGATGACTGCGCTTTACGTCGATCAAAATTCCTTCCAGCCCAAGCAGGGGGCCGGATTCAATTCTGACGCGATCACCCGCCGCCAAAAATGGCCACGGTTGATGCGGCACACCTGCTGTGACTAGGGTCTGTATGGACCTGATTTCAGCTTCGTCGACAGCAGTAGGGCCGTTGTTAAATCCAACAATCTGGATCACACCAGGCGTCTTCAAAATGGGGAGCCGATCCTGCGGATTGAAGCGGCAGAACAGATACCCTGGGAATAGTGGCGCGTTGACTTCCTTGATTCGATCGGACCAGCGCTTTCTCACCTTATACAGGGGCAGAAACCGCTCGTAGCCCTGTCCGTTGAGCTGCTGGGCGACCCTGGCTTCCTGCCTGGTGCGCACTTGCAGTGCAAACCAAGGAAAAGCACTGCAACTCTGGCTTTTGGAGTCGGTGGCGTCAGATTCGAGTTTTAGGTGTTCGGTCATGGTTCAGATACGCTACCGCCATAAGAGTCACATTCGGACTCTCGCACTCACGACACGGTTTTGCACGACTGTTGCCACTGCACCGAAGTGTCTCTAAAATCCTAAATCTATGAACCAAAACACCTTAATTGTGGTAATCCGTTGGTACGTGCAAGTGTCGGGAGCCTTGAATCGTAATTCTATGAACATTGCTATCCCAGAGTTGCAATTGTTTTCCTTGCCGTAACGTACTCAAAACAAGAGCATTATAAAATCGAACCGCGTTCTCGCTTATTCCCAGCGATTTTCGACTCGCTGTCGCCTGGTTCGCTGCCGCTCGAAATACAATCACGACTGAGCGGGGTTCGGCTCAACAGTGTGTCCATAGCCGTATCCGTATCCGTAAGTCGATGAATAATAAGCCCCATAGGCATGCTGCGGTCCTACAGCGTTAAGCACCACACCCACGATGTTTCGTCCCTGCAGCTCCTGGCAGGCTCTTTGTGCTGTTTCGACAGGGGTTTGCCCAGCCCGTATAACAAGTAATGCGCCGTCGACCAGATCCGCGAGCAGGCTTGAATCAGCCACAGGAAGAAGTGGGGCCGAATCCAGGATCACCCAATCGAAAACAGGCATCACGCGATCCAATAAAACTTTCATGCGGCCGTTCGAAAGCAGTTCGCTCGGATTCGTGACAGCGTTCCCTCCGGGAATGAAACAAAGGTTTCCATCGAGGCCATGCTGAATGATCGCGAGCTCATCCACTTCGCCCCTCAGATAATCGGTCAATCCAGGCGACGCTGGAGCCCCCAGCGGTACATGCAAACGAGAGCAACGCAAGTCCGCATCGATAATCAGCGCTCGACGATCCGGTTGCCGCACGATCGCCTGAGCTAGATTGTTGGTTACAAAGGTTTTTCCCTCGGCCGGCACGGAGCTCGTGACCAGCAGCGTGCGCAGTTGCTGTGAACTCCGCATTTGGTACAGGCGCGAACGCAGAGTGCGAAATTGTTCAGAACCGTGCGCGGTCAGGGCGGAGTTGATAAACACGTTCACGTTTGGATCCAAATGCCACTGCGGGTGCGCGCAATGTTTTCGCAGGTCATCGAATCGCAAGTAGCCGGCGGAATGCGCAATCAACTCTTCGGTTGGAAGAGATCGACGTACTTCGCTATCCGGCGTGGCGATGGTCGGCGTCGCCAGGCTCGCGGTCGGCGCGGCCGTCAACACACCGGCACTCGCCGCTTGCAGGGCCGACCTTTCTTGTTCGGCTTTTTTTAGAGCTTCGTGAATGCGACTCATGATTTCCTTTCGCGCAGGGAAGAAGAAGGCACGATATTGGCCTCGCGTAACCGGCCGAGCAATTCATCGAGATTTTGCAGTAAGGCTTGTGTGTCCAGAGTTTGGTTGGTGGCGCCCGAGTTATGCGCGGCTAAGATCGGCTCAATTTCATCGAGCTGGAATTCGCGTGCCACTTCTTCCACCAAGTGAGCAGGAACGGGGCGCAGGTGGTCCACATAGGCATTAATCAGCGCATGCTCGCATAGCAAGTTCACAACACGGGGAATGCCGCGTGAATATAGATTGACGGTTTCAATCGCTTCCTTGGAGAAAATGGGCTCGCTATTGGCTCCCGCGATGCGCAACCGTTCGGCGATATACCCATAGGTCTCTTCCAACGTGAGCGGTGCGGTGCGGCACCGCAGCGTAATTCGCTGCCGAAGCTGGCGCAGCTGGGGCAGCTTCAGTTTCTCTTCGAGTTCCGGCTGGCCCGTTAGCACGATCTGCAATAGCTTTTCTGTTGATGTCTCCAGGTTTGTGAGCAGACGTATTTCTTCCAGCACCTGCAGTGAGAGATTTTGCGCCTCATCAACGATCAAGACCGCCGTCTCGCCCGCGCGGTATCTCTCCAGCAGCCAGTGATTTAACTTCAAAAGGACCTGGCTCTTATGACGCGATTCGACCGGAATCTCGAAGTCGGCCATCATGAAGTCGAATAGCTGACTCACGTTCACCTGAGAATTGAAGACAAACGCCGTCTTGACGCGCTGGCCGTGCAGCCAGTCGAGCAAGCGGTTGAGCAAGGTCGTCTTGCCGGTGCCCACTTCACCCGTCAACAGAATGAACCCTTTACGGTTCTGAATGCCGTACGTCAAGCCAGCCAGCGCTTCCTGAATCTGCTTTGTCAGGAACAGATAGCGCGGATCCGGATTGACGTTGAACGGGCTTTCCCGTAATCCAAAGAATTTCTGATACATGATTGCCTAGGCCCTCGCCCCGACTTCCATACCCGCATTCGCCGGCTTCTTTCCCTTGTTCTCCGACGCAGGCTCGATCTCGGGCACCATCGCCAGCACCGGCAAATGCAATGCAAATTCCACGTCTCGCTCCGTCTTGACCGACGTGTCCTTCATCTCCAAAAGGAAGGCAAGACCCAGGCCGAGCCCTAGTCCTCCGCCCAGTCCGCCCAAGACAAAAAGCGGGCGATTCGGAAAGGATGGCTTGTCCGGAAAATTGGCAGGATCCAGAACACTGAATTGCTCGCCTTCTTGTTTGCGCTCCAGATTCACGGCCATTTCAGAGTTGTCGCGTTTTTTCTGCAACTCGTTGAAGGAATCCGACGCCGTTTGGTATCCACGAGTCAGTTCCTTGTACTGCTCTTCCACCGCGGGACTGGCCTGCACTCGCTCCTGGTACAGATTGATCTGCTTGCGGATTTGCTCCTGTTCTTTTGTTTTCGCTGCGATCATCACGTCATCGCTGTGGACTTGGGCTCGGAGCAGTTGGATCTGAGACGGCTCGATCGACGTCTTCGGGCCCTTGCTGCCTCCCGCTGCGTTGTTCGGTCCTTCACTGTCTGCGATTTTCTTCTGCAGGACGGCGATGTCATGCTTCGCCCTGAGCACGTCCGGGTGATCTTCCGTATAGACGGACTGCAGGTTCGTCAGACGCGTCTGCAAAATGACGAGCTGTTGTTCGAGTGTCTCGGGATTCTGTCCGGTTTGTGATGACTGCCAGGAGGCGAGCTGCTGAGAAAGCTGTGACTCAGCGAATGTCTTGTCTTGTTGCGCGCGTGCCAGAGCCTGCGTCGAAGCATCCAGTTGCGATGCCAGCCCGGTCAGCATATTCAGGTTGGTCGGTTTGTCTTCCGGCAGCTCGCCGAGGTGACCGCGCTTGAAATCGGCGAGTTTCCCGTCCTGCTCGTCCAAACTCGCCTTGGCGCTTGCCAACTCTTGGGCCAGGAATTGCGTCGTTACTTCGGAGTGTTCTTGTCGCAGGCGAAGATTTTGCTCGATGAATAAGGATGTGACGGCCGTGCAAACCTCCTGCGCGTTACGGGCATTATCGAGCGTCACCGCGATATAGAATCCCGGCAATTGTTGGGTACGCGTCTCGGTCATCGGCGCAATCGGCGTAACCTCGATAGCTTTCTGTAGACGCGCGACCAATTCGTCCATGGACCTGCGGTTCACATCCTGCGGATACAAATTGAACTGCCGGATGATCGGTTCCAGCCGCGACCGGCTCAGGATCTGCTGTTGCATGCTGGAAAGTCGCTGGTTGATGTCGGAAGTATCTAAGGAATCTACGATCTTGTTAGAGACTGTTGGCTGTTCAATCAAGACGAGAGTCTGCGACCTGAATCTTTCGGGAAGCACGCGCGATACAGCATAGGCGAGTGGCGGCCCGACAAGTGCCAGCACCACGATCAAAACCCAACGGCGGCGAAGCATCGCCATGTAGTCTGCAGCTGTTAATTCGCGCTCAGTCATTCCATCCTCAGTCGCCAGATTCCGGCGAGGTAGCCATCTCTTAAAACGCTATCGGCTGCTTATGCAGGTTCATGCCAAATGCGATTTGATTCCGAATCACATCGGCGGAACAGCCGCTACCAACACAGCCGTTTGTGTTGTTCGTCTGATATTGCAACTGATAATTCGCGAAGAAATCCAGGGAGCGGCCGACGGGATGCGTCACACTCACACCCGTGAACCAGTAACTAAACGTTTGTCCCGTTGCAGCAGTAGTCCCCACTGTGAATCCGCTGTTGCGCGAATATCCCGCATTCCACGCCACGTTAAACGTTCGCGTGACTTGCTCACTTACGGAGCCAGTAGCAATGTCGGTTTCAGCACCTGCCAATAAACCCGAGCCTCCGGTAACACCATGGTTGTAACTGGCGGTGATCAAGGCGCGACGGAGCTGATAGGTCAAGGATGAATTTAGCGCCCAGTACAAACTTGACATAGAAGCGGTTGCGGGACTCGATGTTGGCGTGGAACCGGTGATCGGGCTGGTTGACGACACAAACTGCGGGCCGACGGCGATTTGGAATGCCAGACGCCCGGTGACGCGCCGGCCGTAGACACCTTGGATCGTATTCGCGTTGATGGATTGATTTTCGTTGCTGTAGCGGATCGCATTGTAGAGATAGGACACTGCGATCGTGTCCTTCGGCGTCAGTTGATAGTTATAACCAGCCTGAAAACTTGCGTCGCCGTAATCCGCTAGTCCGTCCTCGTCATAGTGCAGCAGCGCGTAGCTTCCCAAAACAGTGAGCGAGGTCCTTGCCGTCAGTCGGTAGTCGTACTCGAGAGCCGTTGAGCTGGAAAGGCTTTGGCCTCGAGGCGTTAGAATTGATTGACCCGGAGTGAAGCCGGGTCCCAAGTTTATGCCGCCACTGCCCGGCAAAGTCGCACCCGCAGTTCCGCTGAACCCAAACGCAGATTCCGGGAGATAAGAAAGTTGCTCGAACACCGAAAATGTCGAGCGGCGAAATGACAACTTGTCTTTTAGTGCTAATTGCTGAATGACTCCGTTTTCCACCGTGCCGCCGTTCGAAAACATCCCGCCACCGGTATAGCTCAGTAGCAAGTCCGACAACCCGGAGACGCGGTGTACATCCACTCCTGCGGTGAGGGTCGTCCACGTCGACCAATCGCTGTTTCCCGTGGAATAGTTTGGGTTCGAATCGGCATTAGCGAGCAAAGACGCACGGGGCTGCCAGTAGCTATGCCTCAGCGGAATCGTCCCGAGCGATAGGTCCTCGACGCCGGTGAGAGAACGAGTGTCGGGAGTCAATTGTTGCGAATTCCCTGTTTCATCCGCGTCCCCATTGTCGGTGGCGCCGGCGAGCGGCGAACGGATGGCCGGGATCGGAGTCGTTGGTTGCTCTTGCTGGGAGTTGGCGGGCTGCTGCTGCCCGAACGTAGGTATCCCGCCGAGCGCAACCGCGCCGATCACCGCCAGCGAAATGGATATGATTATGCGAATCATTTTGACTACGGCACCACAATCGTGTCGCCAGCCTTCAGCGGGATGTCCTGTTCGGAATTCTTACCGTTGATCGCGTCTTTGTAGTTGAAGGGATATTTCACTTTTTTGCCGTTCTCGTTGCGCAGTACATAAATGCTTTTCATTTTCGCAAAAGCGGTAAAACCGCCCGCGCTGGAAAGCGCTTGCATCACCGTCATACCGGGCAACAACGGAAACGCGCCCGGCCGCGTGACTTCGCCGAGAATATAGACCCGCTGGCTGTTGATGGTGGTGACGATCACCGTTACCTGTGGGCTCGTCACATATTTCTTCAGACTTTCCGTGATCTCCGCTGCAAGTTGCGACGGTGTCAACCCGGCCGCCTGCACGTCATTCAGCAGCGGTAGCGAAATCTTGCCGTCCGGCCTGACCGGCACGACGCGAGAGACTTCCGGCTCCTTCCATACGCTTATATCGAGCACGTCCTGGTCGCCAATTACATAATTTGGATCCGTCGTCGCAGGCTTCTTGGCGCTGGCGTCGTCGGACGATATCGCCGGAACCGCGGGCTGCGCGGGTTTCTTCGGGCTCGCATCCTGCTGCGCGCGCGCCGGTATCGCAGATACTGCGAGCCAGAGAACCGCCAATAATTGCAATCGTCTGAGCATCTACTCTCCTGCGCTGCTATCCGAGTTCGGAATCCAGCACGCCGATTTGTTTCAATTTATAAAGCAGCGATTTGTAGCTAATCTGCAGTTCCTGCGCGGCGCGCTTGCGATTCCAGCGAGTGTGCGCGAGTGCTTTTAAGATCAATTCTCGCTCCGCTTCACGGGACGCCGCCCGCGAGGCTGCTTTCAGCGAATAACCGCGAGACGCCGGAACGTCCATCCGAGGCTCCGCGGGTGCCAGGGTAAGCTCTGACACCGCGATCTGCTCATCGCCGAGCGCGATAATTTTTTTCACCACATTTTCCAGCTCGCGAATATTTCCCGGCCAGGAATGTTCCATCAGCATGCGCACCGTCCGCGGGCTCAGCGAGGGACGCGGGCGTCCAAATTGCGCGGCGTACTTGCCCAAAAAAGATTCAACGAGAAGCGGAATATCCTCCCGGCGATCTCGCAATGGCGGCAGGCGCAAACAGACGCCATTAATCCGGTAGTAGAGTTCGGCGCGAAAACGGCCTGCACGCATTTCGTCGTCCAGGTTCCGGCTGGTTGTCGAAATCACCCGCGCCTCTAGCGTTCCCCGTCTCGAGTCGCCATGACCGTCGGGTAGCGCGTATAGCAGATTGCGCTGGCACGCAGAATCGAGTTCGCTGATCTCATCGAAAATTATGCTGCCCGCGGATCCAAGCCCGGACTCCTCATCGCGGCCCGCATCGAGCCGAATTTCGCTGGAAAGCTCGGCCGGATTCATTGCGGCGCAGGAGACCGCCACAAGCGGTTCGTCGGAGCGCGCGGACAGCTGATGAACTCGTCGCGCGAACATAGCTTTACCCGTGCCGCTTTCGCCCACAAAGAGAACCGGGATACTGGTCGGCGCAATCTCCGCGACGACGTTTTCCAGCGTTTGCATTACCGGGCAGATTCCCGTGACAAAACCCCAATCCTCGCTCACCAGTACGCCCTCGGGCCCGTTGGTATTCATCGGTTCATAGCCTTCGCCCATTCAGTTTTCGTTACTTCGCCGCCCGGGCCGATAGTACTCCCGGATGCTAAGCCAAGACTGCAATGCGCTTGCCACGTATGCGCCTCCTGTTTCTATTGCCTAACGCTTACTTAAGTTCTTTATTTAGAGCACATAAAAGAGTGTCGGCGCGTTTGCGCCTCACGGGCCGGCAGTTTCTCTGTTGTGGAAATCCCTGCAATGTTCCATGAATGGGCAAAATACTTTCCCTTTGTTCCCTTCTACTGAGAGTTCCTGAAGCAACGGAGATTAAAGGGATGGGCCTATAGAGAAAATACGCATAAGCGTCTTGTTGTCAGTGCACTATGGCGATATCGTGTTCTAACAGATCTAGCACGTGACCTCGACCCTTACGCAGTTTCGGCCGGGAAGTGTGTCTGAATGCCTTCGCCCTAGCCGAAGGGACCTTAAGTCGCTTGTCTCTATTGGTTTGTAGTAGTTCCATATCTGACAACCCCGAATCTCTGACGACTCTGGATTGCTCCGGCTCAAAGGTGTAGGATTTCATGGTCCCGGGGAATTCTTAAGAGCGTAGGTGCGATGAACCTCACCACACAACAACGTTGTATTTGGTCTGCCGCACTGATCGCGGCGACGATCCTAGCCGGATGCACGCGAGACCCTAACGTCGTGAAGCAGAAGCACTTCACAAAAGGTGAATCCTATTTTCAGCGCGGTCAATACCGCGAAGCCGCGATCGAATTCCAGAATGCGATCCAGATTGATTCCAGATTCTCCCAAGCGCACTACGAACTCGCGCAGACTTACATAAAACAGGCCGACTGGTTGCACGCATATCAGGAGCTAATGAAGACCGTTGAAATTAGCCCCGACAATCTGAAAGCCCAGCTTGATTTGGCTGACTTATTACTAGCCGCGGGCAAGATTCCTGAAGCCCGAAACCACGCCGAAATCGTGCTGCAGAGCGAACCGCAAAACGCTCAAGCGCAGACCATCGTATCCCGCGCGGATGCCGCGCAAGGTGATTTCGCGAGCGCCTTAAGTGAAGCGCAAAAAGCGGTCCAGATGGATCCGAGTCGTCCGGAAACTTTTCTGAATCTTGCAGTCATTCAGGAAAAGTCCAAGGATGAAAACGGCGCAGAGCAAAGCTACTTGAAAGCCGTTTCCCTGAACCCGAAATCCTTACCCGCTCTGCTCTCCCTGGGAACTTTCTATCAGCGCCAGAAGCGCTGGTCGGATGCGGAAAAGCAGTTTCAATCCGCGCTCGCTGTGGATCCCACAAGCCCCTCGCCGCGTGCCTCCATGGCTGGGCTTTACATGAGCCAAGGAAAAATGGACGCCGCGGAGAAAGTTCTGCAAGATGCCAAGAGCGCTCTCGCGGACAATCCCTCGGGTTACCGAATGCTCGCCGAATTCTATTTGGGTGAGAAGCAGTGGGACAAAGCGCTCGCGGAACTTGGCTCACTTGTCTCGGCGCATCCCAAAGACCCTGTCGTCGGCAAAATGTACGCTGAACTCCTCTTCCGGCAAAATCGCCTGGATGATGCGACAAAGGTCACCGATGCGCTGCTGAAGAATTCGCCATCCGATCCGGCGGCGATGACGCTGCGGGGCCAGATATTGCTCCGTCAGGGAAAAGCCACGGACGCCGTTCATGTTCTGGAGCAAGTCGTGAAGAATTCTCCGGACAATGCAATGGCTCATTTTCAACTGGGCCTGGCGTACGCCGCGACCCAAAATGTCGGCCAAGCCGAATCGGAGTGGCGACAGGCTTCCAAGCTCCAACCAGGAATGGTGGAACCTCTACGTGCGCTCGCTTCCGTGGCCATGCGTCGGGGAGACGAATCGCTCCTCGAAGAGACCGGCGGAAAGCTCATGATGCTCGAGCCGCGCTCTCCGGAGGGCTACATCCTGCATGGTCAGGCTCTCTTGATGAAGAAAGATCAGGCAGGCGCCGAAGCGGACCTGAAAAGAGCGATCAGTGTGGCTCCTGACAATGCCGCTGGCTACGCCCGGATGGGCGATCTGCGCGCAGGTCAAAAGAAATTCGATGAAGCTCAGAAATATTATTCCGAAGCGTTGCAGCGAAACCCACCCGCCCTCGATGCACTCACCGGGCTGGTAAATATTGATATCGTACAGAAGCAACTGCCGATTGCCCTGCGAGTCGTGCAGGATCAGATTGCGAAAGTCCCCGATAGCAGCGGCTTCTATGTGCTGCTCGGTCAAATCGAGCTGCGTAGCCAGGATTCCGCCAAAGCCGAGCAGGCCTTCCAGAAAGCTACCGATCTTGACAGGAACAACGTCAACGCATTCCTGCTGCTTTCCAGTGTGCAGATTTCCCGCGGCTCCGTGGATCAGGCGATCGCCGGTTACAACAGCGCTCTACAAGCCAATCCGCGCGACATTCGAATATACGTCGCGCTGGGCAGCTTGCTGGAAACGCGCAATCAATGGGAAGAAGCCGAAGATCTATATAAAAAGGCGCTGGAGATTCAGCCCGATTATGCTCTGGCCGCAAACAATCTCGCATACCTGATGCTTGAACATGGCGGCAACGTTAACGTCGCGCTCTCCTTGGCGCAAATTGGCCGCAAAGGAATGCCCGATTCACCGAACTCCGCCGACACGCTTGGGTGGGCTTACTATCAGCAAGGAGTTTACAACGCAGCGATTGATCTGTTCCAGGAAGCCATCAAATCGCAGGAAGCGGCAAAGGGCAATCCGGAAAACGCCACTTATCACTATCACCTCGGAATGGCCTATCTGAAGTCCAATAATCTCGATATGGCCAAGAAACAGTTGCAGTACGCCCTGCAAATCAATCCAAATTACAGCCAAGCCGGAGAGATTAGGAAAATCCTCGCGCAATAATCTGGGCGGACCACTGCGGCGCGTCGGAAATAATTTCGGTCGACTTGGCGACTATCTCATAACAGCTTGCCCCTCTACCGTCCATCCAGATTCAAGAGTCGGCCATACCACATCCCGTCACAAAAATTCACCGGCAAATCAAATAATGACGCTCCTGATTCGCGCGCTGAAGTAAAATGCGCCCGCAATCTATGGATCCCAAGACCAAGCAGAAAGTTCTGCGCCTTCTGACCAATGGTATGTATATCCTCACGTCGCGCAGCGCTAAAAGCTTTGGCGCCGCGACCGTCACCTGGGTTTCCCAGGCGTCCTTCAAGCCACCGCTGTTGATGGTCGCGTTGCGGAAAGATGGCAGCGCGTTTCAGTGTGTCGTCGAAAGCCGCACTGCGGTGCTGCATGTGCTGGACTGCGGACAACGCGACATCGCGCAGAAATTTTTTGCCGCGACTACAGAATCGCAGGGACTATTGAACGGCGAGCCCTACTTCGAAGGGACCCACGGCGCTCCGGTCTTGGAGAACCTTGGCGCCTACTTGGAATGCAAGGCGCTGGAAATTCTCGAAAAGCCGGGCGACCATGGCATCGTCGTTTTCGAAGTCCTAAACGCTGTGTTTCGCAGAGAGATCGAGCCGCTTACAGTTACGGGTTCTCCATGGCAATACGGGGGTTAGCTGACGTCGGGGTAGCAGATCGGGCTATTGCGCGCTGTCCGATCCACGCAAGATCGTTCATTGAGCATTGGCGATACGGAACGCTAGACATAAACAAGATTCTATTCAAACTCGATAGCCATCAATACTAAATTATGCAGGCAGGTCTGGAATTGGGCATCAGAGCCCGATCACCAACTGAAATGGCGGACTGTTACGACGAAATGTGTAATTGCGGGAAATTTCACGACCCAGAAAACATTAACAAGCTCAGAACTCGTGTTATCAAAATCATGGATCGGTTGACGAAAGCTCTGCCGGCCCAGAAGAACCGTTAGTTTGCAAAATAACCCGGTCGCAACCTTTTACGCTCACTCAAAGTAACAGCGGACTGAATCGGAAAATAAGGCTCATTCACGAATTACGAAACCCTGATGCCATCCAAGATTCTCTGCGGGCTGTGTTGTTCCGACCCCTCGACCGCCTTATGAATCTGTTGTTCGAGTTGACTCCATTCCGAAGACTTTGCTCCCCCAAATCGTTTCGGTGATCTTTGCATCCAATTTTTCGAGACTGGCGTGCTCAGTGCAGCGACGAAGTTGTGCCGATCCTTCCGTCAGTATCTCGCTCTCAAATTTGCCATGTCGCTGCCGGCGAACTCTGCCGCGAGAATGCTATCTTATATGCTGGCCGTGCTTTCCCATTGCCTCGGCCCGGCGAAGTGTGCCATAAATCCGCCCCGCCATGACATTCACTTTATTGGATTGGTCCGCGATTATTGCTTACCTGCTGATTACTCTGCTCCTGGGGCTCTATTTTCGCCGCTCCGCCGGGAGAAGTTCGGAAGATTATTTTGTATCCGGACGCACTGTCTCCTGGTGGCTCGCTGGGACTTCCATGGTGGCCACCACCTTCGCCGCGGACACTCCTTTGCTGGTGGCGGGGCTGGTTTACACCCAGGGAATTTCCGGAAACTGGATCTGGTGGGCTTTCCTGCCCTCCGGGATGATGACGGTGTTTTTGTTTGCGCGTTTGTGGCGGCGCTCCGGCTTGATGACCGACGTGCAATTTGCGGAGATGCGCTATACCGGCAAGCCTGCAGCTTTTCTGCGCGGGTTTCGCGCGATCTACCTGGGCGTGCTGATGAACTGTTTGATTCTCGGCTGGGTGACGAAAGCGATGATCAACATCGTGGGAACCACTCTCGGCGCCACCATCAGCCAATGGCATTTTTTGCAGAGCATGTCGGCCGGGCTGACTGGAGTTTTCGGCCCGGTATTTTCCGGCACAGACGGCTACGCGCTGATCATCTGCATCTTTTTTCTGATTCCCTTCACCGGTTTCTACGTTTCGCTCGGCGGACTTTCGGGCGTGCTATGGACCGACCTATTTCAGTTCATCTTAAAGATGGGCATCGTGATCGCGATCGCCTGGTACGCCGTGAAAGCTACCGGCGGCATGAGCTCGATGATCGGCCAGATCGAAGTGCTGCGCGCGAAGAATGGCGGCGCCGATCCGCTCGGGTTTCTTCCCGACTTTTCCCAAGGCTTCGCCAGCGAAACACTTTGGACCCTGCCGGTAATTACGTTTTGCGTGTACCTCGGCGTGCAGTGGTGGGCTTTCTGGTATCCGGGAGCGGAACCCGGCGGCGGCGGATACATCGCGCAGCGGATATTCAGCGCGCGCGATGAGCGCCAGGGATTGCTTTCGGTGCTGTGGTTCAACGTGGCGCATTATGCGCTGCGTCCGTGGCCGTGGATTCTCACGGCGCTCGCGGCGATCGTTCTGTATCCGGGGCTTGCGCATCCGGAAACCAGTTACATGATGATGGTCAACGACCATGTGCCGCACGCGCTGCGCGGCATCATCGTTGCCGGTTTCCTGGCAGCGTTCATGTCGACGATCGCGACGCAATTGAATTGGGGCACTTCGTATGTCGTCGAGGATTTCTACCGCCGTTTTCTCGTGCGCCACGGGTCCGAACGCCACTACGTGCGCGCTTCGCAGGTTGTTACGGTACTGCTGGTAATCGCCAGCGGCTATGTTTCCGCGCAACTCGCATCGATTCGTTCCGGGTGGCAAGCGGTGCTGGAAGTTGGCGCGGGAACGGGAAGCGTTTACTTGCTGCGCTGGTATTGGTGGCGCATCAATGCGTGGAGCGAAATTTCTTCGATGATCACCGCGCTCGTTTTGACTTTGGCTTTGAATTCGGAAGGATTGTGGAACGCGCTGATTGGGCGTCCGACGTTTTACACCGGCTCGGCCACGGTGCTGTTTGCGAAAAACGTGCTGACCACAACGTTCGTCACGACGACGGTGTGGATTCTGGTCACGGTGCTCACAGCGCCGGAACCGGACAGCATCCTGCTTTCGTTCTATCGCAAAGTTCGCCCGGACGTGACGGGATGGAAGACGATTGCCGCGCTCGCGCCGGAAATTCCGGCGACGCACGATCTGGCGCGCAATCTGTGGTGCTGGATTTTGGGCACGGTGATGGTGTACAGCGCGCTGTTCGGCGTGGGTAAATTGCTGATGCAGAAATGGGGCCTGGGAACTTGCCTGACGACGCTGGCGGCGCTGTGCGCGTGGCGGATGTCGCGAGAACTTAGCCACGGACACGGTTCGCCTGAGAGAGCGGTTTGAAGTGGAAGCTGTGCAGCCTCTACTTTTTGTCATGGGCTACGCCGTACCGAGAAAAACGTCATTTAGGAGAATGGCGTTCCCAGGCAAGTCGCTACGAAGAACGTGCGCGTCAGCGGAATCTGCGAATCACCAGAGTGTGGCGGCCCGAGCGGTACAGACCCAGCACGTACATGCAGGCCCTGCCCTTCGTGGTGAAAATCAGCTGGCGAATTCGCAGCAGCGGTGAGCCGCGCGGCACCGTCAGCAGCTCCGCCGTCTTCAAATCCGCCGCGGTCGCGTCAATTTCTTCGTCGGCGTAAGCGAGTTCCACACCGTATTCGTGCTCGAGAGTCACAAACAGCGAGCCGCGCTCGAGGGTTCCACCCGCTAACGCTGGAAATTCGTCTACCGACAAGTAACACGTTTCCAACGCAAAAGGTTCATCGCCCGCTTGTCGCACGCGTTCGAGCATGAACAGATTGCTCGAAGACGGCAACGAAAGTCGTGCCGCGATTTCGTGCTCCGTGTCCAGCACGCCTGACGAAATAATCTTCGACCTGCCCACCAATCCGCGGCTGGCCATTTGCTCCGTATAACTCATCAGCTTGTTGAAGTGTATTTTCGGGGGCGCCACATACGTGCCCGAGCCGTGACGCCGCTCGACCATGCCTTCGCGCGCGAGATCAGCCAGGGCGTGACGCGCGGTCATCAGACTGACTTTGTGCATCTTGGCCAGCTCTCTTTCGGAAGCCACCGCATCCCCCGGCCTCAACTGGCCGGACTCGATACGCTTGCGGATGACGTTCTGGATGCGCTTGTAGGTGGGTTCCCCGTTACGGCTGATCGTTGTCATGAAAGCTCCGGAAATTGCTGAGAGTCTAGCAGGTTAGGCCTCCCGCGAGATTATTAGGTGCCTGGAACTGCCTCGTAAGTACAAATACGGTGCTATAGAGCAAGTATATCCGCTATAGAGCTTGACCAGAAAACCTCTCCGAATGCTTATACAGCTACATTTTTCTCTTGACAACAGAAATATTCAGCTATATAGCTCTTTCCATAGTTTGGGGTGCATGGGGGATATATGCCGCTTCGCCACACAGAATTCCAGCAGGAGGCTTTTGTGAACAAGAATTCCCGGCTCGCAAAATCCGTGTTCTACCTCGCGTTAATCGCCGCCTTGCTCGCGGCCGTAGCGCCTGCCAGGGCGCAGGAGACCACGGCGTCCATCACCGGGTTCGTCACTGATCCTTCGGGCGCGGCTGTGGCTGGCGCGACCGTCACCGCCACCGACATCGAACGTGGCGCTCCGTGGACGACGACGACGAATGACGCCGGATCGTACAATTTTCCTCGGGTTCCGATCGGAACCTACGGACTGAAAGTCGAGTCCAAAGGGTTCCAAACGGCGGTTCATCCGCCATTTACACTGATACTTAACCAGGCCGCCCGCATTGACGTGCAGATGACGGTCGGACAGATCTCCCAGACCATTGAGGTTTCCGGCGAAACTCCCATCCTGCAAACCCAGAGCGCCGTGGTCAGCTCTCTCATCGATGCCAACACTGCCGCGTCTTTGCCGCTCGGTTCCCGCAATTATCTGCAACTGGTGCTGCTAACGCCTGGAGTGACGAACCCCAATCCTCAGACCCTCTACACGCCTGAGATTATGTCGAGCTCTGGCAGGCCGATGATAAATGGCAATCGTGAGCAGGCCAATGAAGTCCTTCTCGATGGACTGGTCAACACGGAGGACAACAACAACGAGGTTGGGTTCACTCCCAGCCCGGACGCGATCCAGGATTTGAACATCATCACGCAGAACGCGTCCGCTGAGTTTGGCAACTATGAGGGCGGCATTATCAGTGCCAGTATCAAATCTGGAACCAACCACTTCCACGGCAACGTATTTGAATTCCTGCGTAACGATGCCCTCAACGCCAATTCTTGGTCTGCTGGACTGACCACCGGTGGCCCCGTCGGTCCGGGAACGCAAGCCAATGGCGTACAAGATAAGACGAAAGTCCGTTACAACCAGTTCGGTGGCACCATCGGCGGCCCCATCGTCAGAGACAAGTTGTTTTTCTTCGCCGACTATGAAGGTCTGCGCGACGATACCCCTCCTTCCCCTAATTCGTACCAAATTTTCACCTCCCGAGAAGTCACGGGTGATTTCGGACAACTCTGCACCGATAACGGTGGCGCCTTTAGTGCTGGGGGACTCTGCAGCGGCGGCACTGGAATACAACTCTCCTATCCGAGCGGCCCCAATGTAGGTAAGCCAATACCAAACAACAATCTGGCGGCAGCCGGGCTTACGATTAACTCAGTCGCACAGAACTTCTTCAACTTGGCGGCTTACAAGGCAGCTTTGGCGAACTCAACCAACGTTACGAACACGACGAACTACACGGCGAACGGCAGTAGCCAGTTCAACGGTAATCAGGGCGACCTTAAAATCGACTACAACGTGTCGAACAATGACCACATTTTTGGCCGTTACTCTCAAATGTACGTAAACAATCCGTCGCTCAACAGTTTCACGTTGGGTAATCCTGGCACCCTGAATACCGAGCCAATACAGAATGCGGTTATCAATTGGACTCACAGCTTCAACCCGGGTCTTTTGAACGAATTTCGGATCGGCTACAGCCACGTCGTTTTCGATTCCGTTGCCAATAATGGATCTCTGGGTAACATTGCGGACCAGATAGGCATCACCGGAGGTAACGCCTTCGCGCCCGGATTGCCGGCATTAGTGATCACGGGAATGAGCGGCTTGGGCTTTGGAACCAATAACAACATCCAGAACTTCCACACCGGCACCGGACAGCTTGAAGATAACTTGGTCATTTCTCACGGTCGGCACACCTTCAAGGTTGGGTTCCAGTATTGGCGGGAACGTTTGAATTACAGCTACCCTGGAAACTTTGGCACCCTGGGCACTTTCAATATCGGCGGCACGGTTGGCGGCACCACGCCGAGCACTGGAGCGGGCCAGGCGGACTTCTGGCTGGGATTGGTCGCTGGCGGCGGGCGTGACGCTGGCGTAGCGGAATTTGGACGTCGCGGAAACATCTTTGGCGCATTTGCCCAGGACGATTGGCGCGTCACTTCCACGCTAACAATCAACATTGGCCTGCGCTTTGAAGATCACACGCCGTTCTACGAAATACAGAATCGGATGGTGAATTTCGGCCTCTTTACCGGCGACCTCGAAGTCGCGGGACAAAACGGTGCCAGCAGAGCGCTTTACAATAACTACACGGGAATCGGCGACTGGCTGCCCCGGATCGGTTTGGCGTGGTCTCCCGCATTCTTCGGCGGCAAGACGGTGTTCCGCGCCGGTTACGGGATTTCCTCATACATGGAAGGTGGCGGCGCCAATCAGTTACTGACCTTCGATTGGCCGGCCACGCAGGCGAGCTCCAATACCGAACCGACTATTGACCAGGGTTTTACGCCTGGCACCGCTCCGTGCCCGACGCCATACACTCTCTCCTGCTTCACGAAGAAAAATATCAAAGTTTTCGATCCAAACCTCCGGCCGGCGCGTGTCCAGCAGTGGAACCTCACCGTTCAGCATCAGTTCAGCAACTCGTTGACCGCCCAAATCGGCTACGTCGGACAGCACGGTACGGGTCTCTACAACTTTATTGCCCTGCAACAGAAACAACTTCTCCTTCCTGACGGTCAGATTGCCAAACCAGGCGAGGTTGGCACCGTCGGCACCGATCTGTTCCTTGGTAACAATATCGTGAACAGCGCATACATTGGCGGGTCGTTTTCCAACGCCATCCAAAGCTATAATTCGCTTCAAGCCGTACTCCAGAAGCGCATGGGGAACGGCTTGGACGGCCAGGTCGCATACACGTACTCGAAGTGCATGAGCGATTCGCCGGGCTTCTTTGGTACCGGCGCATGGGGCGGCAATGGTTCACAAACCTCCATGGGGTTACCTGGTTGGCAGAATATCTACGACGGAAAGTCGGACTATGGTCCTTGTTATTTTGACGAGACCCATATTCTCTCCGCGTACGCCACCTATCAGGTCCCTGTCGGTCGTGGGCAAAAATATGCCAACAATTTGAATCCGGTCCTCAACGCGATCGTCGGCAATTGGACGCTGAGCGGCTTGGTCAACTGGCACACCGGAAATGCGCTGACCACCTCGATCGGTTTCAGCGATCCTTCCGGTACCGACGGAAGCGGCGGTCTCTTTGCCAATGAACGGCCGGATTGCTCCGGTCCTGCCTCCTATCCGAAGCAGCTCGAAGGTGCGCCGGGAGCCTACTTTATGCAGTGGTTTAGCCCCACCACATTTTCGGTGCCGGCAACGAATACCTTCGGGACCTGCGGTGTGGGTGACCTGCGCGGCCCGCGATTCTCAGAGACAGACCTGAGCATCCAGAAAAACTGGCTCTTCGGCGAAGCCAGAAGCCTCCAGTTCCGGACCGATTTCATCAACGCCTTCAATCATCCGATTCTGGACTTCGCTGGCGGCATTGGCGCTTTCACCGTTGGCTCGGGCATGGGGCAGATTACCGCCTCACAAGGACAGCGCAACATTCAGTTTGGATTGAAGTTCTATTTTTAGGGTCCCCCCACCCGGTTACAATGGTGCAGGCGGATTTCTCGCCTGCACCATTTGACTTTATGAACCGATTTTTTCACACACCTCTACTCTTGGCGCTTCTGTGTGGTTGCGCGGCTGATCCTGCTGCGGGCCAACAGGCATTGCAAAAAGCGCCCACACCGCAATCTTCGATTCAACACGGGCTTGATCTTGCGGAAAAAGGCCACTGTGCGGAAGCACTCCCGATCTTGAAGAAAGCATCTGCAGCTTCGTCAGATAAAAACCTCAAACGCAGGATGGGGTTGGCTACAGTGCGTTGCGCGATGAGCCTCAACCAGCCGGATGCTGCTGTCGCTGCTCTGCAAATGTTGAATCGCGAATTTCCACGCGATCCTGATGTTCTATACGTCACGATCCACGCTTATTCGGACTTGGCCACGCGCGCTTCCCAGCAGCTCGCGACGATAGCGCCCACCTCGTATCAAGCGGAGCAGCTCGATGCCGAGTCGCTTGAGATGCAAGGCAAATGGGACGAGGCGGAAGCGGAATATCGCAAGATCCTGCAGCAGAATCCCCAGGTAGCTGGTATTCACTATCGCATTGGACGAATCATACTTTCTCAACCGCCAACCCCCACGACTCCTGCGGATGCCAAAAGAGAGTTCGATGCCGAACTGGAAATCGATCCTGACAACGCCGGCGCGGAATATGTGCTAGGTGAGCTGGCGCGGCAGGCCCAGCAATGGGATGAAGCTATCGCACATTTTTCCAGGGCGACGGAACTCGACGCAGGATTTGCCGAGGCTTTTCTGGGATACGGAATGTCATTCAACTCCGCGCAGAAATTCTCCGATGCCATCCCTCCGTTGGAAAAATACGCGCAAATGCGGCCGAAGGACCCGGCAGGCCACTATCAGCTCGCGATTGCCTACGCCCGGTCAGGACGCAAGGAGGATGCATCACGGGAGATGGCCATTCAACGTGACCTCGATGAAAAGGCACGGCAAGCGCAGAGGGGACAGGAGCCGAATTCGCCGCAATGAAGCCTGTTCGGGTGGAACTTGGAACTCAGTGGCCGGGAGATTCGCCGTAAACCTTGATCCAATGATTGCGCACCCTGGCCCTTACTTCAGTTCCGTTCACGCCGGAAACGATGGCATTCGATTGCTGTACGGGCATGTGGCAGTCAATACAGTTGCTGACGATCTGCGCGCCCAGCTTCGCGTACATCCCGCAGCGTTCGGGCTCATGGCATGTGAGGCACCGGCTTGAATAACTTGCTGCGATTCGTTCCGGTGCATGCTCATCGTGGCAGGTCGAACACGACATGTTCGAGGACGATTGGAAGCAGCGGCTCCTTTCAAGAAGAGCCACCTGGTTCCCGTGAACGTCCACAATCGCGTCCGGCGGGAGCCGTTGCAGTGTGATGAAGTTCGCGAGCGGCTCGCCAGGCTTAAAGGAAAACGCGGGAGCGATTTCATCGCCAAGACCGCCATGGCACTGTGCGCAAACATCGATCTGCCTGTCGCGGGCGAACTTGGCGGGATCCTCGATGGCTTCACCGGCGGATGCCTGAGAGCGGTGGCGGTCCACATGTTCCTGGCCCGGACCGTGGCATCGCTCACAAGAAATGCCCAGGATAAAATTGTTCTGGTTGTAACGATTCCTAAGGCGCGCAGGAGTGAGCGACTCAAAGTAAGACGCGTGACATTCGACGCAGCGAGGAATCACGGGCCGATCAAAATTTGCCGTACCGTCCAGATATCCCGGGCTGTTGACCCACTGGCCAAGTTCCGTCCAGTAAGAGACAGGGAGCTGGAAAAGCTGATCTCCTTTCCAATAGAGATAGGTATGCCCTTTTCCTCCGGAACCAACCACGACGCCAAACGCCTCCGAGTGTTCTTTGGTATGGGGCGGTTCCCCGATAACGACCGTTTGATAAAAAATGCCATTCTTGGCGTCCATTCTGAACGAGAGCGCAGGGTCGATCGTCGTCATGACGTTTTCTGGTGGCGTGAACTTTCCCGCAATGGAGCCAGCGCTGGGGAGCTGGGAAGTACGGCGATGCGCCGTAAGCTGAAACGTTTTGAACTTGCCCTGATGGCACGAGCCGCAGACATCGTCTCCGACGTAGCCTGCGTGTCCCTCGTTTCGAGTCGACGATGGAGAAATCGCTTGCGGCGGAGCGGGACTGGAAAGCGCCTGTTGCGGTCGAGCTTGAGCTGAGCGTGAAGCGATCGTGAGAAGCAGAATCAGGGCAACGCTTGTTCTCAGCACTCGATTCCTCTTCAGAAGTAGTTAGGCTAACTGATATTCTTACTGGTCTCAAACGAAAACTGCACGAGAAACGTCGCATTTTGGCATGTTTTTCGAGTTCAAGATTCAATGCGCGCGAGCTCCTAGTCATTCCATGAATCTACGAAATTAGAAATCCATGCAGTTCCGGAAACGGTGAATGGGCGAACGGTCAGGAAATCGGTGGGATGAATATTCACGCCGAAAGTTTCTTCAGGCACTCGGAGGCGCCGGATTCAGTGGTGTACTGGCGCGTGCGCGCATTCTTTGCGCAGACTCAGGCGGATTGCTGACGGCCGGCACGTCTCCCGCTTTCGAGGAAGTTTCGCCGCCCGCTAGCCGCATTTCGTGGGTTCACTCCAACGGACGTTCGCCAGAAATGTACTTGCCGGAAACTGTTGGTGCAGGCTGCGCCTTCCTTGACTACGACAATGACGGCTGGATGGACATTTATTTGGTCAATAGTGGCCGTTGCGACTTCTATGAACCCCATCCGCCTCTACGCAATGCTCTCTATCACAACAACCGGGACGGCACATTTACCGACGTCACTGAAAGCGCTGGTGTTCCTGGTGATGCCTATGGCATGGGCGTGGCGGTTGGCGATTATGATGGTGACGGCTTCCCGGATATCTATGTCACGCAATATCCGCACAGCATCCTGTACCACAACAACGGTAATGGCACGTTCACCGACGTCACTTCTAGCGCCGGAGTGTCAGCGCCCGGTTGGGGAACGAGCGCAGTCTGGTTCGATTACGACAACGATGGGAAACTCGATCTGTTTGTCTGCCGTTTTGTGGATTTCGACAAAGCAAAAAATAAATGGTGCGGTGACCGCTCGACAGGGATGCGCTTTTACTGTATTCCCAGTGTTTACGATCCAATGCCCTGTTGGCTCTTCCACAACAATGGAGACGGCACATTCACTGATGTCAGCAAGAAATCGGGCGTTGCGAACTCCCTGGCAAAGGCTTGGGGTGTCGTTGCCGCGGACATCAATAACGACGGCCTGATGGATTTGTTCGTGGCCAACGACACGGTCGCCAATTTCCTTTTTGTCAATCGAGGCGGCGGCAAATTTGAAGAAGACGGGCTGTTGGCCGGCGTCGGTTACAGTTCGTATGGGCGCGCTCGCTCGGGCATGGGAGTCGATGCGGCCGATTATGATCAGGATGGCTGGGTTGATTTATTCGTCGCGAATGTGGATCAGGAAATGTTCTCTCTCTATCACAACAATAAGAACGAAAGCTTCGCGGACGTAGCTCTGCCGACTGGAATCGGTTCCACCACCCGCCTGCTCAGCGGTTGGGGATTGAAGTTTTTCGATTATGACAACGACGGCAACCTCGACTTGCTCCTCTGCAACGGCCATCCGGATGACACCGTAGACAAGCGGACCGAAAGCGTCAAGTATCGCGAGCCCATGCTTTTATTTCATAACACCGGCAAGGGATTTGAAAACGTCAGCGCCCAGAGCGGGCCCATTTTTTCGCAGCCTCTGGCTGCAAGAGGAATGGCAATAGGTGATTTCGATAATGATGGGGCCGTGGACGTCCTCGTTGCGGTGAACAACGCCGCACCAGTATTGTTGCGCAACAACGTCGGCGCGAAAAACCACTGGCTGGGTGTCCGCCTCGTCGGCAAGAAAGCAAACATTGATGCCGTTGGCGCGCGCATTACCTATCAGTCTGGCGATCTAAGACGCAGCCACTTGAAAGTCGGTGGCGGCAGCTATCTTTCGTCGCACGATCCGCGCATCGTCCTGGGCATTGGTACGCGAAGCAAGTTTGACTGGGTCGAAGTCCACTGGCCCCAACCCAGCAGCCTGGTTCAGCGCTTCACCACACTGCCCATCGATTGCTATATCACCATCGTCGAAGGCGAAGAGAGAATGACTGTGGCGCCAAAATGAGAATGTCGTCGTGGATGAGTCGCTACTAGCGTAATTCGTTTAACAGGAGAATAGTGCGGCGGAGTACGAGGTCTAGCCGCGGTCCAGTGAAGTCGCAGGTATGGCAGGCGCTGACCTGTGGTAACCGACCAATCATAAGGATAGAGCGCACCGATTTGTTGGAAAGAGCTGCACCGGCACGATCGCGGGACTGTGTACGCAACAACCTGCGGGTCGATCGCCCGTCAAAAAACGAAAGAATATGCCCACCGGTTCTGTGTTATCCACGCAGCCTTGCGTCGGACCTCTTCGCTGGTGGACGGGGTTCCTGCCGACGCTCCGGCTCGAAGGAAACTATTCAGCGGACTCGGAATTTATTCGTTTGTGAAGTCGTTCAGACCAATCACATAAACTGTTAGATTGCGCAAATGGGTGCGCGCACCGGGAACGGCTTTGCCGGAGGCCCTCGCGGATGTTACGAGCCGTAAAAGTTCTTCGGAACTCCAGCCGGTCCAGCGACTCAGGGAAGCAAGAATTGATTGAACTTGGGAAGCTCCGTAACGATCTCGCTAATCCCGAGAGTTCTGAAATCGTCCTCTAGGGCGGCCCGTTCTTGCCCCCGCTTTCGACACTGCCAGCGCACCAAGGTCTGAAAACTGGAGTCCGACAGACCCTGGTACCGCGTCGCTTTTAGCGAACTCATTCCCTTAGACAAGCGATATGCCAGCCGCGCAGCTTGCTTTTTACAGGCCATCTTTGTATAGTCGCCCACCAATCGCAACCGTCCCCGATTTACCCAAACCGGTTCATTTTAGGCGAAGGCCCGGAATTTTTCGAATGGAGTCCTTCTCATGGCCGAACTATCTCAACCTGTCCCCCTACAAGTCGAATACAACCCCAAAAAGCGTCGCATCTCGCTCAACCGCATCTTCCAGATTCCGCAAATGTTTCGTCCCGCGGCGTCCATTTTCTTCGCCAATACGCTCGGGCTCGTAAATCTCGATCGGCCCGCCGTGGGCCTTACCGCCATCGCCGGCTGGTTCCGTTTCTCGCGCTGGCGCCGCATGCATCCCACCGCGCGCCCGGCCGACGGCAAACACCGCAACCGCTCCTGGCTCTATGAAAATGTCATCGCCAAAGAGAATCTGAATTCCGCGCCCATCGACTTCTGGGAATTCGGCGTCTTCAAGGGCGAATCACTTTTCTGGTGGCTCGATCACCTCTCCAATCCCGAATCACGCTTCGTCGGATTCGATACCTTCACCGGCCTTCCCGAACACTGGCGCGCCACCGAACCCAAAGGCGCGTTTAACGTCTACGGCCGGATCCCTGAAACCACCGATCTGCGCTGTTCGTTCCAGGCGGGCCTGTTTCAAGACACGCTGTTGCCCTTCATCAACCGCCACGATTTCTCCCGCCGCCTGGTGATCCATCTCGACGCGGACTTGTTCAGCTCCACGCTCTACGTACTGACAACGCTCGCGCGCCATTTCAAGCCCGGCGACATCATCTTCTTCGACAACTTCATCTGTTCGCTCGATGAATTTCGCGCCTTCGAAGACTGGGTGAAATCCTTCCGCGTGAACTACGAAGTTCTAGGAGAAGTTCAGGAGTACATCCGTGTCTGTGTGAAGATCGTGTAGAAGTTTCCGCGATCGCCGAAGTCCCGATCGGCGCAGTTCCTGGAGAGTTGCCTCTGCTACTCCGTGAGTTAGCCTTGCGCCCGATCCGACACCACGACCGTCACCTGGGTTTCGCAGGCTTCCTTCAAACCACCGTTGTTGATGGTCGTGTTGCGGAAAGATGGCAGCACGTTTCAGTCTGTCATCGACAGCCGCACTGCGGTTCTGCATGTGTTGGACTGTGGACAATGCGACACCGCGCAGAAATTTTTTGCGGTAACCACGGAATCGCAGGGTCTATTGCACGGCGAGCCTTACATCGAAGGGACCAATGGCGCTCCGGTCTTGGAAAGGCTAGGCGCCTATTTGGAATGCAAAACTCTGGAAATCATAGTGACCCACGGAGATCACGCCGTCGTGATCTTCGAAGTCCTCGATGCGGTGTTGCGCAGAGAGATCGAACCGCTCACGGTTACGGGTTCTCCGTGGCAGTACGGGGGTTAGCGAATCGGCGGGCAAATGTTGGAGCGGGCGGTAGGAATCGAACCTACGTCCGAAGCTTGGAAAGCTTCTGTACTGCCATTGTACGACGCCCGCGCTAGCCACAAACGCGATTATACAGATTCGCGACCGAATCCAGCATGAAACGAAATGCCTCCCTGTTTCACTACTCTCTGATTCTAGTGACGAAAGACACTGGGTGGTCTAAGCGAACGAAGAAGATAGTTGCGCACAACCGGCATGTATTTCGATCTTCAATTTCAACTCCGGAAAGATAACCCCAGTTTTTCCAGCAACTTCCGGGTTCATCGGAGTTGGATATACGAATGCTCGTAATAGTCTTACCGGCCTCAGGAGTACGAACCATGAAGATGAATCTCGCAGTCGCTTTTGCAGTTTTGTTGTTCGCAAGTCTCGCGCAAGCCGATCAAATAGATACCAGTACAGGAGTAATAACGATTCCTGACGGCAGCACAGTAACTGCCGTCGACCTTATCCCGTTTCCACACGGGATAGAATGGGGAAACACCTCCCTCGTGGACTATAGTTTCCTTGGTGGAACGGGCGAAACTGAAGGAAATTCGCTGTTAGGCTTTACTGGGACGATTGATTTTACGTCGCCAGTCTCGGATGTGTCTTTCGCTTGGCTTGGCGTCACGTTATTCACGGCTAGTGATAATGTGGGCGATAGTTTCATCTGCGACACCAACTGCGCTGCAGGTACGACAGCGTTTCCAAGTACCGGCATAACCGAAATAACTTGGCAGGCTGGAGACGAAGTAGGTGGAATTTCTTCGCTGACGTTTGTTGACCCACCGGACCCGCCAAGCGTGCCAGAGCCTTCCTCGCTGCTGCTCTCAGGAATGGGACTGACTGCGTTGATTGGACTGGCGCGCCGGAATCGCACGCAGGGCCAGAAGGCGATCGTCTAAGCCCTGATTCATCCCGAGCCAGACTCAGCTAACCGACGAGGAGTTTGTTCGAGTGGACCCCCGCGCGATGCTCTTTCCGCGCGAAGGTCAGTCAGGGTAACCCCAGCTCCAGGTGTGCTTAGACCCTTTTGCAAGGCGCGCGCGGCGTCTTGAGTCCGTCTTGGCGACTATAGGCTCTGTCATTGATGCTTAGCGCTGAATTTCCTTCCAGGATCACTTCGAGCGAATCAAAGAGGGGTAGACATGCCAGAAGTCGCCGCTTCTACTGGTGAATTCGAGGCCTACTTTTCGCTCACCCCACAATTTTGATTCGACATACACAACATGGCACTCACGCTCTTCTTCCGTTATCCCGTTGACGAGCAGCACGGTCTGGCCCCGCTTGAGCTTCGCACGCAATACTAACAATCCGCCGTGAACGCTCACCGCATTTGTCTCGGTAACGTAGCGAAAGGGTCGGTTATCTGCGGAGCGCCCGTAAACACGCACCGGAATGGACAATGGCAGCCGCTTACTCCGACGTTGCGTCCCAGGTTTCTGCACCCTTCGCCTCCTTCGCCAGTTACGGATCTGCCCGACGCAACGTTAGTATCGGGTTTTAATTCTGGCAATAGTACTCGCGCCCAGCCCGCACGGATTATCGTCCCAATCGGGACGTCTTGCTGAGGAGGGCAGATCAATCAGACGTCGGTTTCAATGCTCTCAATCATTTCTTTAAACGCAAGCCCTTGCTACTTTTGTTGCCGTGAATGGCTTATTCTTCGCCTCGCTAGAACCGCGCGGGCCTTTCGGCCCGGCGATGGATTCGCCCATGGCACACACTGCATAGGGTGGCGAGATTGTCTTCCACATCCCATCCGATTAGGCTGAGCGGCTGCATCTGATGAACCTGCAGGTCTTCGGAACTTCCGCATCGTTAGCAGCGCCAGCCATCGCGTTGGAGCACTTGCCGCGCCAACAGGCCCCGATGAGCATTATGGTCCAAGCGAAGCCTAGGATGTCTTGGGGCGGCTGATTTCATGATGCCGCGCGGACAACTCTTCAGCAAAGACGAGCAACTGGTGTCGCGCGACAACGAAATCGAACACTTGAAGCTGTTGATCGCCAAGCGAACTCGAAGCGACGCAAGCGAAGTAGGCTGCCCGATCGCAAACGCCTGCCGTGCCGCTCGTGAATGCAACAAAACTTACACGGCGGCCCCCGCCGGGGCTTTTGCAGCGGGAAACGGGAAAGTATTCGCCGAAGCAGATCGCATGCCAGGACTGTGGCGGCGAGTTGAAGCATCTCGGCGAAGATGTTTCAGAAATCCTGGAGCACGTGCCGGCGCGATTCAAACTGATCCGACAGGTGCGTCCGAAACTGGTCTGCGCGTGCTGTGAACGCATCGTGCAAGCGGAAGCGCCGAGCCGTCCCATCGAGCGCAGCGTTTCCGCCGTTTGTTTGTATCTGTGGCGCCGTCGGGATTTATTTGAAGAACAGGCCAGAAACCACCGCGTTGGCGCTCGTGGTCGTGGTGGTCACACGGATCTGGACATGACCTGATAGCTGCCACACCAGATACTCCCCGTTGTGGAAATTGGTCATATTCTGGGTGTTCAGCAAAATCCCGTTCGCATCCTGAACGGCCACCGTCTCAGCCCGATTCGTAGAGTCCCAGTCCAGACAGTAGATCGCTACCTGGTGTTGCTGACCGTCATTGAATACCAGATCGATCAGGAAGGAAGAATTGCTGAACCAAGTGGCTGCAATGCGGCTCGTGCTGGTTGCCGAAGTGTACAGTGCACGTACATCCGTGGTCGAACTTGCCCAGGTGTAGGAATTCACACCTGTTGGGGTCACGGTCACGTAGCTGGGGTAGGTCACCGTACCGTTGATGACGTTGTAGCCATTTGATCCGTAATCGCCCTGCCAGTTGCCTTCTGTAGTCGTGTCCAAGGCCACGAATGTCGCTGTTCCTGTAGTAGTACCCGCGGATGATGGCGTTACGGAGTTCGATGCCGCCGACGGTGCACTGACCCCTATGGCATTGCTTGCCGTCGTTGTGCAGGTGTAGGAAGTGCCATTGCTCAGACCAGTCACCGTGATCGCACTGGCTGCTCCGCTCACGCTCTGACTTCCGCACGTCGCCGTATAGCTCGTGATTGCTGACCCACCCGTGCTCGCCGGAGCCGTGAACGATACCGTGGCCTGCCCATTGCCGGCCGTCGCTGTTCCGATGGTCGGTGCTCCTGGTGGTGTCGCATAGTTCAGGGCTGATG
>Ga0210405_10000336_pt1 | contig 65422 bp, 46 predicted proteins | sample IncBWH11MmetaG_FD_155492 | JGI IMG/M metagenome (GOLD analysis project Ga0210405, IMG submission 155492) | Forest soil microbial communities from Barre Woods Harvard Forest LTER site, Petersham, Massachusetts, United States - Inc-BW-H-11-M | ecosystem: Environmental > Terrestrial > Soil >...
AGTAGCGTCCCGCATCGCACTTCGGCTCGATCGGCCGGGGCAGGGAGGCGAGGTAGTTGAGAATCGGCTGTACGCCGGGCTGCGTCGGGTCGGAGCAATTGGTGTAGCTGCCGCCGCCAAACACGGTACCCGGAAAGCCAAAGCCGCCGCCACCGCCGTAACCGTCCTCGATCCAGTAGTTGTTTGTTCCGGGCTGCGGATTGGGATTTTCGACTTCGTCCACGGTACCCGCGAGGGCCGGATTATCCGTCCAGATCAGTTGATTGTGCGGGGGAACGAGGGGCGTGGCGCTGTTGGGATCGTAGAACCAGATCGGGTCGCCGAAAAACAGCATGATGCTGTCCAGGCCAGTGCCGCCCATTGCCGGCTGGTGATAGTTGTCGCTGATCGCGAAATGATCCGCCAGGAATTTCGTATATGGCGCGTCTCCCTGCGCCATGTTGTAGAAGCCCATCGAGGTGGCGCCTTCGCCCGTCGTCTTCGCGTTTGGGGAATAGTCCGTGCTGAAGTTTGCGGGTTGTGCCAGGCCGTTCTGCCCGGCGCCCTGCGTCACTTCCGTCCAGGCGAATAGGTCGGCCAGGCAGCCGTTCGGGTGCGCCTTCGAGATGTGCGAAGCGTCGCAATCCTCCTGCTGCCACATCTGGTAGAACCGGTGCACCGGACTCGCTGCGTACGAATCATTCGTAAACGGACTTGGCTGCTTGGCATCGGTCAGTTGGAACGGACCCGGTGGTAGCGTCGAATACGGCGGTGTTGCGTTCACTCCATTGATTCGCGTATCCGGCACTTTGCCGCTCAATCCCGTTCCGCCAGTCAGCAAGAACTGGTAGTAATCAGTCGCTAGTCCGTCCTCCGACGATGTCGCATCTCCCAGCGAGCAAATTCCGTTGTTCTTGCAAACGTCCGTCGGCCCGCCGTTCAGCGGCGCCGGCAGCGGCGAATAGAGCGCCTTCTTCTTCGGCGCCAATTGGAAAGTCGCGCTGTCCGTGGCATCAGCGGCATACTGCTGTGCGAAGGAGAAGTTCGCTCCCGGGGTTCCGTCCGCGTTCACGATGTGCTCGGACAAAAGATTGTTGATGCTCTCCCCCTTCTTCGGTTCGTACGTGGCGAAGATGTGGTCGAACGTCCGGTTTTCTCCCACGATTACGATGACGTGCTGGATCGGCGTGCGGGTCTGTTTTCCGTTCCCGCCCTCATTTTCATTTGCCTGCGCGCTGCCCCCCAAAGGGCTGAACAAACTGAATTGGGCTATTGCCAGCACGGCAAGGCCCTTGCGAGCGCCGTTCAGCACCTGGGACGCGTATTTTCTTACGGTCATGCGGTTTTCCTCCTCATTCCTTTTTTCGGTCTGGGAGGCTTACACTGAAGGCTGCGCGTTTCTGTTTCGTTCCCCTTGTGTAAATTCCGCGTATTAATTTCGTAAACTCTCCGTAACATTTCCCCCAGGTCTTCACCTGAGCTTTTCCCTCCCCGGTGCCCACTTGTTCTGTTAGGATTCCCGAAGCTTTCACTTCCCGTAGATTGCCGGGAGTTTCTTCCCCACTTCTCATTCCTCGGCTGCCGGTGATTTTTTATCTGCATCCTCTGTGTTCAAACTCCCCGGATTCCGCAACAATCCCCGCCGCGCCATCCTTGTCGAACCCCCGCGCATCCTTCAAACTGGGAACTCCATTATGAAACTCGTTTCGCCACACCGATTTCGCCACTCCGCCCTGGTCGCCATCGCCGCTCTTGTGCTTTTCCGCCCCGCGCAAGCCCAAAACCCGGATGATTCCGTCATTCGCGTGAACGTGAAACTCGTCATCGTTGATGCCACCGTGAAAAACAAGTCCGCCCAAATCCTGGCTGACCTGAAACAAGGTGACTTTGAGCTCCGCGAAGACGGCGTCGCGCAAAAAATTGAGATCTTCAGCCGCGACGAATATCCCCTCAACATCGCCCTGGTCCTCGACCTCAGCGACTCCATCGGCCCCTTCCTCGGGCCATTGCGCGAAGCCGCCACTTCCGCTCTCGCCGCCCTCAAATCCGACGACGAAGTCGCGCTCTTCACCTTCTCCACCGACGCCCAGATGCGCGCCCCCTTCACCAAAGACAAAGCCTCCATCGCCCAGCAGATCACCGCCTTCCGCGTCGGCGGCGGCACCAATATCAACGACGGCATTTTCCTCCCGGCCCAATATCTCCTCAGCGCCCCGCAAAAAGACCGTCGCGTCATCATTCTCATCAGCGATGACGTGGCCACGGCCCAGGGCGGGCAGGGCACCAACGACATCATCACCGAGCTGATCGCCTCCGACGCCGTCCTTTATAATTTGAAAATTCCCGGCGAGAACCCGCCGGGAACGCTGTTCGCCGCGGCCATGACCCCGGGCCTCGTCAACATTCGCAAAGTTGTGGATCAGACTGGCGGCGAAATCTTCAACGTCCCCGATCTCGCCCATCTCGCCGAGGTCTTCGGCGCGCTCATCACTCGCATCAAAACCCGCTACACCCTGGGCTATTACACTTCGGCCACCGCTGCCCTCGGCAAGCCGCACAAGCTCGACGTTCGCCTCGCCCCATCCTTCGGCAAGAAAGGCCGCGACTACTCCGTCCTTTCCAAGTCCGCCTTCTACGTTCACTAAAAAAACGGCCCACCCGTTCGCTTCTCGCGATGGGTGGGCTCGGTCCTGCTCTTTCTGGTTACGGATTGCCGATCAAGGCTCTCCGTTTTTCACTTCTTTCCCGCCTACATGCCATTTCTCAGGATTTGCTTGTCTTCGGTTGAGAACTGCCGGTAGCTGCCCGTTTCGATTTCGCGCTCGCGCGCAAAGGGCGGCATCTGGCGCAACCTTTCGATCGCTCGCCGCATTTCCGGGCTCAGCGGCGCGTTCGATTGCGCAGCGGAACCGGAGCGGCCGGGAACGTAACTTACAGTCCGGTAATTGCTCGGCGTTGCCGTTATGTGGTCAACGGATTGAACCGGCGCACGCCGCTCGTAATACGCGGTCTGGCTGTTTTCGTATCCCGTGTTGTTAGTGCCTCGCGGTGCTTGAGGCCTCCAGGAGCTTGTGGGTCCGTTCGGCTGCGGCTGTGCCTGCGGCTGAACTTGCGGATTTGCCGGCGGCGGATTGCCGTTGTTGTTATTCGGCCGGTTGTTGTTCGGAGCGTTGTTGTAGTTCGGAGGATTGTTGTAGTTAGGCCTGCCATTGTAGTTTGGCCCATGGTTGTAATTCGGACGGTTGTTGGAATCCGGCCCGTTCGAGTAGTCCGGAGAATCCGGCGGGTAGCCTATATAGTCATCCGAAGATCCATCGGACGGGTAGGAATAACTGGAATAGGGCGCGTAATATCCCGGGTAACCGTAGTAGCCGTACGGATATCCCCAGCCATAGCCCCAATAGGGCCAGCCCCAGCCAAATCCCCATCCCCAACCCCAGCCTCTGCCGCCCCAACCGTAGCCATAGCCCCGACCGCCGTAATAACCGCCCCATCCGTAGTAGCCGCGGCCGCCGTAGTAGCCTCGACCGCCGTAATAGCCACGGCCCCCATAGTAGCTGCCGCCGCGATACCCGCCATACGAATGTCCGCCGACAAAGGCGTGGCCCCCTCCACTAAAACCGCCGCCGCCATGAAATCCGCCTCCACCGCCCCCGTGGAAACCTCCGCCACCGCCCCCGTGCCCTCCTCCTCCATGCTGGGCCAGCGCCGCCTGTGGCAACCACGCCAGCGCAATAAACGCCACAACGCCAAGTACAACTCGAACTAACATTCCCTTTTTCATGTCACTACCCTCGGTTCCCGTACCTCAATTCCTTAGATGACAACTTCTCGCTATAGGATTCACGGCGGCATTTTACACCTTTGCGATTCTCGTGACACCCTCCCCAACTGCTATCATCTGCCCAGGAAAGGTCGCACCGTCATGCCGCAACACCCCTCCCGAAAATCTCTCCACGGCAAAATCGCCCTGGTCGCCGGAGCCACCCGCGGCGCTGGACGTGGGATCGCCGTCGCCCTCGGCGAAGCGGGCGCCACTGTTTATTGCACCGGCCGCAGCTCCCGCAAACGCCGCGTCAATCCACGCCGTCCCGAAACCATCGAAGAAACCGCCGAACTCGTCACCTCCGCCGGCGGCCGCGGCATTCCGGTTCGCGTCGATCACACCGATCCCGCGCAGGTGAAAAAGCTCATCGCGCTCATCAAACGCCGCCACCATCGCCTCGACATCCTCGTCAACGACATCTGGGGCGGCGACGCCCTCACCGAATTCGGCAAGCCCTTCTGGAACGCCAACCTCGATAACGGCCTCCGCATGCTCAAACAGGCCATCCACTCGCACATCATCACGTCCCACTTCGCCGTTCCCCTGATGTTCGGCCGCGCCAAAGCGAAGCGCGCAAGCGGCCGCAAACCACGCCCCATCATTTTTGAGATCACCGATGGCGACGCCTTCTACTACCGCGGCAATCTTTTCTACGACCTCGTGAAAATCTCCGTCATCCGCCTGGCCTTCGCCATGGCCCGCGAACTCCGCAAACGCAACGTCGTTTCCGTCGCGCTCACTCCCGGCTTCCTCCGCTCCGAAGCCGTCCTTGACCACTTCGGCGTCACCGAAGCCAACTGGAAAGACGCCGGCAAGCGCAAGGACGCCAACGTAAACTCCGCCGACCAGAACGACGCGCCGCAGGATTTTCTCCGCTCCGAATCGCCCCGCTACATCGGCCGCGCCGTCGTCGCCCTCGCCTCCGATCCCCGCGCCATAAAAAGGACCGGCCGCGTCTTCAGCTCCTGGGCCCTCGCCCGCGAATACGGCTTCACCGACCTCGACGGCTCCCAGCCCCACTGGGGCAACTACGCCCGCAAAAAATATGGCTGCTACAAAATCTGCGACGACAAATTCTATTCCTACTGGGTCTCCGGCCTAATCGAACTAGCCTTCCCCGACTGGTTCTAATCCCCGGCCTCACTCTCTGTATTCCCAAATGTAGCGCTGGCTTTTATGCCAGCCCTCTTGCTCTACGTAGGGCCCGCCTTAGGAGGCGGGCCTTCTGCTCTTGCAATCGGCGCGGACGGGAAAAAATGCGAAAAATCAGGGGAAAAATCAAAAATGTCGGCGCGCCGACATTTTTCCGGGGGTAGCCACCCCCCTGTTTTTGCGTAAGTAGGGGAAAGAAAAGACTTACGAGGCGACTTTTCGTATGTAGGGGAAATAAAAGAGTTAGGGGAATTTCGGGAGAAGCAGGGAGCTGCGCAGGCTGAAAAGATAGAATTCCCCGCGCAAACATGAGGAATTCTCTCACTCGATGGCTATTTCATCAACAGTATTCTGTAGTACTGGAACGATTTTGCGCCGAAACGGTAACGGGACAGGTCAAGAGTACGGAGAAAGAAAGGTCAAAACCCGCACCCTCGAAAACCACGAGGTCGCGGCGCCCAAAACCCTCCGAACCGCTAGTCTCTCGGCCACCCGCCCCTGACATTCCCCCTTGCTCATTCTCATTATCAGCACCAATCCAACCACAGGCGATTTCAACCGGCACGAACGATTCCTCTCCGCTTTCCCCTCGAGGTGCTGAAGGGAATAAAGTAGAGCAGGATGCCCTGGCAAATTATTGCAATCGGGTCGCCTGTGCCACCCGAGACCAGGCAATTCTCATGAAAAACTTTCGCCATACTCAATCGCGGTGAGAACCCCAACTATTTCCGCAGGAACCTCGCTCGCACGCATTTCACTGGCAATGGCTGCTGCGCTGATGGAAATTGCGCGGCTTTCTTGGAGCCACTGGGACAGTTTCGAGATGACAAGTTTGCCAGAAACAAGCGAAAGCCGACCTTCTGGAGTAGCCCACAGCGAACTCATCCTGCCCCGTGCCGAGCGGTTTGCGGCAGTTGATCCCCCAGCGCGAAATTCCGACAGGAACTCTGCTGCAAACGCGTCCATAACATCGTGCTCCATATCCCCAGCAATTTCGAAGAGCTTTGCTGCTAACTCATCGGTCGTCGGAACTTCTCTACTACCTCTGATTCTCTTGGTGATCACTCGACGGATTACATTCGGAACCATCAGATAATTTTCTAACTCCTTGCGCTTCCAGATGTGAAGGTTTAAGCCTTTTTCCACGGCCTCATTCTCACGACTCTCAATTTGCGTCGGCGTATGGAAATCGGAATCAAAGATGCAGTAGCTACGAATATTCTGCCCAATCGCGCTACTCAACAACATGGAGGAACCCACGGCATAACCCCAGCCTGACCAGCCACCGACTGGCATGCTAGGAATCGCATCAATAGGATCCGAGCTCTCCGGAAAGATTTTATTTTGGAAGTGCTTTAGTATGCTTATATCTTTACCTTCAACGAAAAGACAACGATGTGCTCCCCACAGCCTGGCGAGTTGCAAATTTTGGATTCCTCCGATTTGATCCACTATCGCCTGGACCTGCGGAACGTCGGTTGTGAACTGAGCTTGTCTCTTTTCTCTATCTACAACTAGAATATTTTCGGGCTCCACCTCGGACATTATCTCTACGGAATGCGTGGCTACGATTACCTGCGGGTGTCTACCCTTCAAAAACCTGATAAGTTTTCGTTGTAAATCGGCATGCATGTAAACGTCGGGCTCATCCAAAATAACCGTCTCAAAATCTGAGCACCGAGCGAGAAACCACATAGTCTGAAGCCACATCTGTAAACCGTGCCCCATCCAGCCAACCTCGGCAACAAAATCGTCGTTCCTGAGCATAAGTCCTAGTTCAGTACCAGGCCTTCGACCTTGCCCACGGAGTTCTCGGATCTCGAGTCCAGGCCAGGTAGTCTCAGAAATCTCCTTGAATTCGGGAAATGCTTCCTCATACATCAAATTGAGTTGATTCCTAAAATGGATCGACGCCAGAGTAGAAGACACAGACTGCTGCACATAGTCTGGCATGAGTATAGTCTCGTTCGACTTCAAGGGACCAATTGGGGGCAAGATCCCCACCCTAGACAGGCCGATCCTTCGCGCCTGCCCTTTCGAAATCACGACGTTGCGGTGAGCATCCTTTATGACCGCATGAACCCGATCAACTCCTCCAATATATATAGTTATTGTTATCCCGGAATTGAATTTCGCCGTTATGATTGCCGGAGGATCACCATACCGATGAAAGACGTTTCCAAAATCGAGGCTCTGGTTGTTTAGAGATGGAGAGACACCCCTGTTCACCCTGGGAATGTCAAGCCACCTCGGCACCTCGCGCAAAGACAAGTGTTGCAATCGGTTCGACACCAGCGACACTACCCTCATAGCCTCAATGATCGTTGACTTGCCCGCGTTATTCCTTCCGACGATGACGGTCGTGGATCTAAGAGGGATTGTGTGTCGGCTAAAACACTTAAAGTTTTGAAGTATGACCTCAGTTAGCATGGCTTACTATACTTCGGCAGCTAATCAAAGAGCCACTCAGGATCATTTTTGAGGCGACTTAAGGGCGGGTGGCTCGACGTGGTGGGACAGACGGCACGTTTTCCGCTTTGGCTCATCGCCTCCTAGCTCGAACGCGTATGTAACATGACTCTGACTCAACAAACGCCGGAGGCGTGCCAGAAGTTAGCCCAGCCCGTGAGGGCTGGGTACGAGTGTCGAGACGATCCCGAGCGCCGGAGGCGCGGCACCTAGCCAAAGACAAATTTCGGATCAAACCCGATCCCGTGCTTCTTCAACAAGGCGAGAAATTCCTCGTCAAAATTCATTTTCTTATGATGTGCCTCCTGGTTTTGAATGTACCGAACCACGACGGGAACGTTCGAACTGCTCACGCTGAACGCTCCGTACCCCTGTTGCCACGCGAACTTATGGCCTTCTTCGCTTGCCCAGCGTGAAGAATTCGACTTGATGGCGAGAACCGCCTTGGCCAGCGCCACGGTCGGAGGAATTTGAAGAAGGAAATGAATGTGGTCTTCCATTCCTCCCACGGCGAGAACAAGGATGTCGAACTTTTTGCAAACGCCGGTTGCGTAGGCCCACATTCGGGGCCGAAAGCCGTCTGGCATGAGTTTGCGGCGATCTTTGGTGCTGAAGACTATGTGAATCACGTTTTGGGCGTAGGTGTGGGACATGTGCCGCACCTCCGGTGCTCAATTACTTTATATACCATTCACCCAGCGCTTGCACACTGGGCTAACTTATGCCGCGCCTCCGGCGCTCGGGAGAAACATCCGGAAAGGTCTAGCTCTCGACAATCGCGACTTTCTGACCTAAGGGGCGAGGCGCGCGGGAGAAAGACAACACGTATTCCGGTTTCGCTGATCGCCGATTACCTCCCCATTCGAACGTTGACCCAGTCCCATTACCATTTTTTGTCCAAGCAGTTACTTGTCAATACTATTTACTGTTGCTATACTTTGTGCATGACTCGCAAGCGCACCAATTCGCCCGCCACACCCCGCAGCACCAAACGAATCCTTGTTGCCTCTGCCTTGGACGACTGCACGCATGACGATCCATCTCGATTCCCGGCGAACCGCTAAACCCTGTCCATTCAAGACTTTCCGTTCCCCTCCAACTCTTGCAGTTTCAACACTTGCGCGCCCCTCTCTTAACCCGTTTCCCTGCAATGTCTTGCCGGGCACAGGGGGGAGGGTCCCCCTGGTTTACCCTGAGCGAGCGCGAAGGGTCAACCAACCTAGGCTCTTGGCTGTCGACTGTGGACTGTTGGCTTTCCGCGAGCCTCTGGCCACTTCTTCTATCTCCGTTATTTCCCCTCCATACGAACACCAGCCTCGTATCTCTCTTGTTTCCCCTACATACGCAAAAACAGGGGGTGGGTACCCCCACAAAAATGTCGGCGCGCCGACATTTTTGATTTTTCCCCTGCTTTTTCGCACTTTTCTCGCCCGGAGCCCGGTGCCAATCGTCCCTCGCAACCTGCCCGCCTCGGACCCTTCGGCTACGCTCAGGGCGAGGGGCCGCCGCTGCAAAACCGAAGAAGGCGGCCTGAAGCCGCCCCTACGAAGAAAGCAGGGCACGGAGCGCGGGTCACGCGCCTCTCTTCACCAGTCACGAGTCACCAGTCACCGGTCACCTTGCTCCCCATGTCAGTTACATCACGGCAGTACTTGGCTCCTATTGCGCGGGACGGTGCCAAAACGGAACCTAGGGGAATCCCGGCATGGTCTGGGAGCCCGCGCTGCGGGTATGTCCCCTTCGAGCATAGGTGCCCCGATGCCCACGATTGATCGCCAGGAGCTGGACCGGCTGGAACGCCGCAATCTTCAGCTCACGATTCTTTCCGCCGTGTTTGTGCTGATCCTTGCCGGCGGGCTGGCCGCGTTCATGTATCCCTTGGTGTTCGTCCATGTGGACGAAAACAAGTGGACGATGCGGGTGGCGTTTTTCGGATTTTGCGCGCTGACGCTGCTCTTTGTGGGATATCTTTTCGACCGGCAGCGCACCTTCACCAAGCTGAAGCAGCACCTGCTGAGCGAACTGGAGCGCAACGTGGCGCTGCAGATTCAGGCCAGCGCCGATTTGCTGAACTCCATGCCCGACCAGAACCATTTCTGGGATCGCCTGAGCATGGAATTCCGCCGCGCGCTTACGATGGAGAAAAACATGTCCCTTGTGCTTGCGAAAGCGAATGCCAATTCCCGCGCCACGGTGAAAGACGAGAAGGGCGCGTTCAGCGACGCCGCGAAAGCGATGGCCAAGCGGCTGCGCCCCACCGATTCCATCTATCACCTGGCCGACGATCTTTTCGCCATCGTGCTGCCGGAAACGGACACGCTGAACGCCAAGCGCATTGCGCTGCGGCTGCAGGAAGGCTTGCAGGACGTGCGCGCGAAATACGGGCTGACGTTTGATCTTTCGGCGTATAACTACCCGGAGCACGTGAAGAGTTCGCACGAACTGGAAGACATTGTGAAGTCGCTGCTGCCGGAAGAAAAGGAATGGCAGGTTGCGGCGGAAGTGCCGGTAACCTAAGGCGGCTCGATCGAATCAAATGGAATGAAGCGCGAACGAATGGAAAGTGAACCGATGAAAACCTTAGCGCAGCGGCTGCAGCAGATTCCCCCGAGCGTTTCCCGCGCTTTCCGGGACTTTCGTTACGCGTTTCGTTCGTGGCTCCGCGCCGCCGCGTTGACGCTCTTCCCCGAACCGGCGCCCGTCCGCGTCGTAAACCGCCCGCGCCCGCGCTTCCGCTCCCGTTAGAACCGCCTCCAGCCAAAATCGCACGGCTCTTGACTTGTCCGCTGACTAGTACAATACTGACCTAGTCATGAATGACCTATTGTTGCTGGCGACGCTGCTGGGCGGCCCGGCGCACGGCTACGCGCTGAAGAAGCGCGTCGGCCAGATTACCGGCCACAGCGACATGCACAACAACCTGGTCTATCCACTGCTGAAACGCTTTGTCGCCGCGGGTTGGGTGAGCCGGAAGACCGTGCCCGGCGAACGCGGGCAGACCCGCGAACGCTACGCGCTTACGCCCAAAGGCAAGAAGGAGCTGCTCCGGAGACTGGAGCAATTCACGCCAAAGGATGCCGCGAATGCGGACGCGTTTCAGCTGCGCGTGGGACTGTTCGCCTTTCTGGGCGCCGCGGCACGAGAGCGCATCGTGGAGCAGCGCGAAGCGTGGCTGGCGAAACGCGCCGAGAAGCTGAACTCCCTTGCCGCAAATATGGAACTTGGCGAATGGGGCGCGAAGGTCGTGGCGTTTCTGAAGAAGCAGTTGGACGCAGAGCGGAAGTGGACGGCGGAACTCAGGAAGGGCATGGAAGAGCAAGGAAGAGCGAGGTCGCACGCCTAGATATTAAGTTGGGGTGGAAATCGGGAGGCGGGAATGAACTGGGAAAGCATCAGCGCGGATCGGGCTTTGGAGTTGGCCACATGGTTGTGGGACACGCTTATGGCTGTGTGGGTGCTGTTGTGGTTTGGGATGAAGCGCGCGAAGAAGCTGGAGACGCCGTGGGAGATGGCACAGCACGCGGTGCCTGTTGTTGTGGGTTTTTGGTTGTTGTTTGGAAATGGGTGGAGGGCGCTGGACATGAAATTCCCGCCCCTGACTCATGGAGTGCTCTGGGCTGGATTAGGATTGACGGCGCTGGGCGTGGGAACCAGCATATGGGCGAGGCTCAGCCTGGGAGCAAACTGGAGTGGCGTGGTGACACTGAAAAAGGAACATGAACTTGTTCGCAAGGGATTGTACCGCTGGATCCGGCATCCGATTTATACGGGCATTCTGGTGGGTTTCATCGGCACGGCCGTGATCAAGGGGAATCTGCGCGGTTGGCTGGGATTTGCGATTGTGTGGCTCAGTTTTTACATAAAGGCCAGACGCGAAGAAACATTTTTGCGGCAGGAGTTCGGCGAAGGATTTGAGGAACACGCGCGGCATACGGGGATGTTTTTGCCGAAGCTGACGTAAACGGATTCTCGAGGCAACCAATTTGCATTTACGGACGCGAGCAGAGATCCGGAAGATCGCACCGCGAAGACCGTGGCATGGCAGGCTGGGAGAGCTAGTCAATCTGCCGCACCTCCGGCGCTTGAGAATCCTTCGATGCATACCCCGCCCTCACGGGCGGGGCTAACGTCTTCCGCGCCTCTGGCGCTGAACTAGCGAGGCTGAGCGGCCGGTGAGCGCGGTGTCAGCCGAAGACGTAGAAAAACTTATTGCTGAAACGAATGGGAACAAGTAGTGTGCGAATGGCAGCAGCCTATGAGCACACAAACACTTGCAGCTACACCCGCGTCAACCCCACTCACCAAGAATCAATGGCGCGGTTTCTTCGCATCGTGGGGCGGATGGGCGCTCGACGGGATGGACTCGTACATTTTTGCGCTGGTGATGGTGCCTGCGCTGAAGGAATTGTTGCCGCGATCGGGATTGCGCAGCGATCTGGGCGGCGTCGGCTACTACGGGGGACTGCTGTTTGCGCTGTTCCTCGTCGGCTGGGGCTGCGCATTCCTGTGGGGCCCCGTCGCGGACAAGTACGGGCGAGTCCGGACGCTGATGATTACAATTCTGTGGTATTCGCTCTTCACCTTTTTGTGCTGCATCAGCACGAGGGTGTGGCAACTGGCGATCTTCCGCTTCCTGGCGGGAATCGGTATCGGCGGCGAGTGGGCGATGGGCGGGACGTTCGTGGCGGAAGAGTGGCCGGAAGACCGGCGCAAGATGGCGGCAGGCTGGATGCACACCGGTTATTACGTGGGATTTTTTCTGGCGGCGATTGCCAATTATCAGGTCGGGGCGCGGTATGGCTGGCGGTGGATGTTTGCCATCGGAGGATTGCCGGCGCTGCTGGTGAGTTTCATCCGGTATGGAGTGAAGGAACCGAAGGCTTGGGAGAGCAAAGCAGAAGCAGTGCGGAGCGGATCCGTTTTCCGGCCACTGGCGACGCTGTTCTCCGTGGAATACCGGAAGCGGACGATTGTGAATTCGCTGTACGTGCTGGTTTCGATTATCGGGCTGTGGGCGGGATCGGTGTACGTGCCGGCGGCGATCACGGATATCGTGAACCGGAACAAGATTCAGGGGGTGAATTTGCCGCACCTGATTTCGCTGGCGACGATGCTGCTTTCCGTGGCGACAATTCTTGGTTGCATCGTGTTGCCGCCGCTGGCGGAAAAGTTGGGGCGGCGCGTGACGCTGGGGCTTTATTTTGTGTGTATGCTTTTTTCAATCGCGATTGGATTCGGATACATATTCTATTTGCCGACGGATCCGCTGAAGTGGTTTGTGGTGTGCCTATTCTTTTTGGGGCTGGGCGGAGCGAATTTCGCGATGTATACGCTGTGGCTGCCGGAGCAGTATCCGACGGAGTGCCGGGGAAGCGCGTTTGCGTTTGCGACTTCGGTGGGGAGATTTGCGGGGGCGGGATTTACGTTCTTGGTTGGCGCGGGCGTGGCGCATTTCCATACGATCGGGAAGCCTGTGGCGTATACGGCGATCGCGTTTGCGGTGGGATTATTGTTGCTGCCGTTCGGGCATGAGACGAAGGGGAAAGTTTTGCCTGCGTAAGACAGCGACCGGCGACCAGTGAAGAGAACATCGTTCCCAAAGTAAATCGAAGAGGGGCTGAGCGAGCTCGGCCCCTACACCACGGATTGACTCTCAGAGAAAATCAAGAGCTGGCTCAAAAGCCAGCGCTACATAGAAGAATGAAGAGAAATCAGGCTTCTTCTTCGACGAGGGCTTCGCCGTGCAGGGCTTTGTGTGCGGCGATTACTTTGTCGGCTTGGTCGCCGGGGACGTAGTCGTAGTGTGAAAACTCCATGGAATAGGTGGCGCGACCTTGCGTCATGGAGGTCAGGTCGGTGGCGTAGGAAAGCATTTCGGAGAAGGGGACCTGAGCGCGGACGATTACGTTGTGGCCGCGCGATTCGCTGCCTCCGATGCGGCCGCGGCGGGAGCTGAGGTCGCCCATGAGGTCGCCGGAATATTGGTCGGGTGCGTAGACTTCCACGTGCATGACGGGTTCGAGGAGCGAAGGGCGCGACGTCTTCATCGCTTCCTTGAAGGCGAGCGAGCCGGCAATCCGGAAGGCCATGTCGGAAGAGTCGACGTCGTGGTATTTGCCGTCGTAAAGAGTCGCGCGGAAATCGGTGACAGGGAAGCCGGCAAGGTAGCCGCGAGCGGCGGCTTCGCGGATGCCGCGCTCGACGGAGGGAATCCAGTTCTTGGGGATGGCGCCGCCGAAGACGTCGTCGACGAATTCAACGCCTTTGCCGCGTTCGAGAGGCTCGAACTTGACGCGGCAGACACCGAATTGGCCGTGGCCACCGGACTGTTTCTTGTGCTTGCCTTCGGCGTCGGCCTTGCCCCGAATGGTTTCGCGGTAGGGAACCTTGGGCGGCTTCAGCGTGAGGTTGACGTTGTAGCGCTTCTGCATTTTGGCGACAACGACTTCGATGTGCTGCTGGCCGCTACCGGCGAGGAGGAATTCCTTGGTCTGGGGATCGCGCGAGAAACGGAGCGCGGGGTCTTCTTCCATGATTTTGTGGATGGCAACACCGATCTTGTCTTCGTCGGCGCGGGTTTTCGGTTCGACGGCGAAAGTGATGGAAGGCTCGGGAAGCTTGGCGGGCGCGTAATAAATTGGAGCGGCTTTGTCGCCGAGAGTGTCGCCGGTGATGGTTTCCTTCAGCTTGGTGATGGCGCCGATATCGCCGGCATGCAATTCCTGAATTTCGGTGAGCTGCTTCCCCTGTACGACCATGGTGTGCTGGAAGCGCTCCGGGATGCTGCGGTTGAAATTCTGGAGCGTGGCATCGTTCTTGAGGACGCCGCTTTTCACCTTGAAATAGTTGATGCGGCCGGAGAAAGCGTCGGCGAGGGTTTTGAAGGCGAAGACGGAGAGCGGCTGCGAATCGTCGTACTTGCGATCGATGCGATCGCTATTACCGCCGGGTTCCTTGAAACCGAACTGGGAGTGCTCGTCGGGGTGCGGAAAAACGTCGGCGAGAAAAGTGAGCAGGCTGGAGCTGCCGACGTTGCGAGTGGAGGAGATCATCAGGACCGGGACGATTTTTTCCGCGACGATGGCTTTGCGGACGGCGGGGATCAGGTCCTGAATGGGGATGGTGCCTTCCCGGAAAAACTCCTCCATCATTTCGTCGTCGCCCTCGGCGATCATCTCGACAAGCCGCTCGTGGGCTTCTTCGGCTTCATCCTTTAATGCATCCGGAATATTTTCGATAGCTGCCTTGCCGTCGCCATCCGGCGTGTACATGTGCGCTTTCATGGAGACGAGATCGATCACGCCGCGGAAACCTCTTTCGGCACCAATGGGCATCTGAAGGGGAACAACGGTGCGGCCGAAAACCTGGACGAGGGATTCGAGGGAACGCTCAAAGCTGGAGAGATCGCGATCCATCCAGGTGAGGACAAAGGCGCGTGGAATATCGTATTCGGCGCAATAATCCCAGACTTTTTCGGTGGTGACCTGGGAGCCGACGTGGGCGTCAACGGTGATGAGAGCAGCGTCGGCGGCGATGAGGGAGGCTTTTGTTTCAGTGATGAAGGTGGAATAGCCGGGGAGATCGAGGAAATTGATTTTCACGGTGTTGCCGGCGCAAAGAGTGCAGGCCCATTCGGCGCAGGCAATGCCGGTCTGGATGGAGATTTTGCGGGCGATTTCTTCTTCGTCCCAATCGGTGGTAGTGGTGCCCTCCGCAACTTTGCCGAAGCGTGGCGTAACTCCGGCGGAATAAAGCAACGACGACACCAGTTGCGTTTTCCCGGTGCCGCCGTGGCCGACAATGCCGACGTTTCTGATGTCCTTGGTGGGATAGATTTTCATGACAGACCTCCGCGTAGGTGTGACCAAACGAGGTCACCGGGCGATGGTCCGCCGAGCGAAGAAACAGGCGCGGGCCGGCGCCTGGTGAGAGTTTTGGTTTGCAGGAGAGCGCGGCCCACCTGGGTCCCGGCAAGCGGGGCGAAGGAGAAGAGAAAGAATCCCTGGTCCGCTCTTCTTAACGGGGGGATGCTAGCACAGGGGCGGGGTGGGGGCAATGAGGAGGGGTTTCCGGTAGTGGGTCAGTTTCCGATCACCCGACTTACCAGGACTTGTCGAGCCGTCAAATCATTGGACGCTGCAATCGCGGCACTGTTCGAGCCATTTCAAGTCGAACCCTGGCTGATTCATGTCAATAAATCGCTGCACAACTTGGTGCACGCTCGGATGGTAGAGATGACCCAACCCGTGCAAGGCAGATAACTGGCTGGCTCGATTAGGTATCGCCAGAATACGCACCAGCGTCTCAAACAAAGCATCGAGCACCAACATTGATTCTGGGTCGAGCTTGGTTGCGTCGCCCCGCCACGTGCCTGGCACAACGGGTCGAGACGAGTCCCAGAAACCATGCAGGACTAAATCCCACCACATATAAATCCCAGTCTCTATCTCCGGGTCCGGTTCCCTTTCAAGCCTTGCAACATAATCTGAGTAAACCTGATACATAGAACGAATGCAGTCCAACCGTGCAGCTACGGGCATTGGCGCATTAAAAAGAAATTCATGCAAGCTGAGGGGTGGTCCCCATATTCCCCAAATAGCTTGGTCCACTTGAGCCCACGTACATTTCCCCGCAATTCGACCAAAGTCTGTGAACAGTCCTGTCAAATGCTTGACGAGAATCTCGGGCGAGGACGGAACGGAATCGAAATATTTCTCCCCGTGCAAGTCGGTCAAGAGACTTTCGTAGAGATCTTCCTCCGATACGACTTCGCGGGCGAAAAAAAAATCCACAAACTCCACAAAGGATAGTGAAGATAAATCAAGGTCTTTCAATTCGTCATCTGGATTGTTCGCTTCATTCATGCAACAAGGATAACCGAACCGCACGAACCACGGGGTCTCCCCCAAGGTCCTGATTAACGCGGAAACCGGAAACTGATCCAGTACCGGGTTCCAAGGTCGTGGTCATCTTTCAGGAGGATGGCGACGGGTCGAAGACGGCTTTGAGGTTGAGCTTGCTGGATTTTGGGAGTTCGAGGGTGCGGGTGAAATCGGGGAGGCCGGGGGATTTGAGGAGGATGGTGTGCGAGCCGGCGGAGAGTTTCAGTGTGGCGGGAGCATTGCCGTGGAATTTGCCATCGATGAAGATTTCGGCGGCGTCTGGTTCGGAGGTGATGGTGAGTTGGCCGTAACCATCGGGTGGGGCGGGTTGGGCGGGCGGAAGAGCGGCCGAAGTAGAGGACTCGGAGAGCTGCGTGGCTGTGGCGCCATCCGTGGAATCGGCAGGAGTTTCCGCGGAGGCACGGACGGTTGTGGCGGTGACGTCCGGGTAAAAGCGATGGAGGACGGTTAAGAGATCGGTGGAGCTGAGGGCGAAGCCGATGCCGGTGACATTTTTCCTGGTGATTTTCAGGGTGTTGAGGCCGACTACCTGGCCGCGGGAATTCAGGAGCGGGCCGCCAGAGTTGCCGGGGTTGATGGGAGCGTCGGTCTGAATCCAAGTGCCGGGGCCGAAGGACGGGAATTTTCCGACGGCACTGACGATTCCCTTCGTGGCGCTGAAGAGCATGGCGTCGCCGGGATTGCCGACGGCGAGGACGGATTCACCCTGTTGGACGGTGGAAACGTCGGCGAGGACGAGATACGGAAAGGTGTAGGCGGGAGACGGGGGATCGGCTTTGACGAGAGCGATGTCGAGGTCGGCGTCGATATAGACGACGCGGACCTGCAGTTGGACGTTGGAAGGAAGGACCGCGAGAAGGGTGGAATCGCCGCGGGCGACGTGGGCGTTGGTGGCGATCACGCCGGTTTCGGTTACGAAGAAGCCTGAACCCACGGAATTGATGCTTTTGAGGCAGACAACGGCGGGCTTAGCGCGCTTGACGATTTCCTCGAGGGAGAGTTCGTACTGAAAGGCAGCGGGTTGAGCGGCGGAGACGGCAGCAACAGTGCCGGTGAAGGCGGCGGAGATGAGTTCGAGATCGGCATGGAAGTGATCGGATTTCATGAGCCAATATTCGCCGTGGTTGTGGCCGTGGAGATCGATCCAGTTCATGGGTCCTTCGGTGAGGGTGATTTCGCGGGTGGCGTAGCCCGGCAAAGAGAGGCGGGCGACCATGGGATGCTCGAGGCGGTGGCCGAGGGCTGTGTGCGTGCGATGAAAGTAGCCGCCGGGGAAATCTTTGTCAAAGGGAGTGGCGCCGACGGCGACACCATCGAGTTCTACGGTTGCGCCGGGAGGAGAGCTGGTGATTTTGAGAGTGTCCGCGGAAGAAGAGGCAACGAAGCAAAGAAGGAAGGAAGGAAGGATGACCCAGCGGAAGTGAAGGCACTTAGGCATGAGAGGATACCTAGGGCTGAGTATACTAGATATATATATGAATACGGAACAATCATTGGCTGGCTGCCTGGCGATCAGCCAGCGGGATTCGGCGAGTAACCGGCGCAGGCGAGGATGGGGAGGCGCGGGTATTTGGGAAACGACGGATCGGACTGAGAGAGCTGGCAGAGCAGGAATTGAGACCCCTTGGAAGATTCAATCATCCGGGCGTGGCGACAATCGGCACATAGACCGAGGCGGGAGTTGGGTTCGGACGATGATTCTTGCGCGGGCATGCTCTTAAGGATAGGACCGGAACTCAGTTGGGCTTGGGCGGATCGGCGGGCGCGGCGGGTGGGGTGGGCACCTTGGGCTTTCCGAACTCCGCTTCATCAATGGGAATGTTGGTCTCAATCTTGGTGGCGGCAATTTTCTGGATCTGGTCGGAATCCACGGCCGCAGATTCAACGACGAACGGGTATTTCAAGCCGTCGACTTCACGAAAATCGCGGAAGTAGGTTTCCCAGGGAAGATCCTTATCCCCGACCTTTCGAGTGCCCTGCCATTTCATGATTAACCCGGTGGAAGCGTCAAAATAAAAGTAACTGACATCGCCATGTTTGCCGGTGAGTTTCAGTTTCTGAACGATCGTGCCATCAATTTGTTCCTTGCCGGCGTATTCGATCTGGTTGCCCTTCGCTTTATAGTCGACGAAGGGACCTTCGAAATCGGCTTCGTCGGCGATACCGGCAAGGTCGCCCGGCGACATGGGTACGACAGCGGCGTTGGGAGCGAACGGATTGTAGATCCAGCCCGAGGACTTGCCATCGTAGACGCGGATGAGGCTTTGGCCATTGACGGTGAGTTCCATGTGCATTTTCAGGGGACGTTTGCGCTCGACGAAGAAGGGACCTTCGAGGCCGGGCCCGAAGGTGATGGTGCCGGACACGCGTTCGGTTTGGATGGCCTTGATTTTAGCCAGGCCGCCGCGGGCTTTGAGGTAGGCGTTGATGACATCGTCCGCGGTCTGGGCGGTAAGCGCAAGGGGATAGGCAAAGAGGAGTGCGAAGGCGAGCAGCGCGAGGCGCGGGAGTTGCGTGTTCCGAAAACAGGGTTTTGCGAACATAAAAGAATGGTAGAGAGAGTTGAACGGCGGGTCAACAGGGCGGAGACGATGGGGGAGATTTTATCCGAGCGGGGAAACGGAATAAGCTCGATGCTGAGAACTTGCAGGGATTGGCAGTTGAGGTCCTTCGGGGCGCAAACGGCGTGCCCCTCAGGATGACAACTTTTCATTTCGTTGCTTATGAAAAATAATTCTGAGGTTGCACTATGGTTCGGATTTACATCGCGCGGCGAAATAAGAAATAAAAGTGGATTGACATTGGGTAGAGGTTCGGGACAAATGAAGGTTCGACTTTTGCTGGATAAGATGGAAATCGCGGAGAATTGCCCAGCCATTTATGGACATTGTTAACCTGATTTTTGGAAAACCACTGAAATCCACGGAAGAACGTGCCGAACAGATCGGTCCGACGGAAGGCATTCCGATCTTCGGGCTGGACGCTCTCAGTTCGGCGGCGTACGGGCCTGAGGCGGCGCTGAGCCTGTTGATTCCGCTGGGGCTGCTGGGGGTGCGGTATATCGTGCCGATCAGCGCGGCGATCATAACGTTGCTGGTGATTGTGTATTTTTCGTACCAGCAGACGATCGAGGCGTATCCGATGGGCGGCGGATCGTACACCGTGGCCCGCTATAACCTCGGCTCGTTCTGGGGATTGCTGGCAGCGGCGGCGCTGCTGGCGGATTACATTTTGACGGCGGCGGTGGGAATTTCGGCAGGGGTGGGCGCGCTGATTTCGGCGGTGCCGAGGCTGATGCCGCACACGATGACGTTGTGCCTGGGAATCCTGGTGATCATCACGATTGTGAATCTGCGAGGAGTGAAGGACGCAGGATTCGCGTTCCTCTTTCCTACTTATCTCTTTGTCGGCTGCCTGGCGATCACGATTGTCGGAGGGATTGTGCGCACCGTGTTGAGCGGCGGGCATCCGGTGGCCGCGAATCCGCTGCCACCACCGCCGGCGGCGGTGCAGGCGGTAACGTACTGGTTGTTGCTGCGGGTGTTTGCGAGCGGCTGCACTGCGCTGACGGGTGTGGAAGCGGTGAGCAATGGGGTGCGGGCGTTTCGTGAGCCGCGTGTGAAGAACGCGCAACGGACATTAACGATCATTATCGGGATTCTGGCGGTGATGCTGGCGGGAATTTCGTACCTGGTGAAGGTTTATGGGATAGCGGCGACCGATCCGGGGCAGCCTGGGTACCAGAGCATTCTTTCGATGCTGATCGCGGCGGTGTTCGGCAAAGGCGTGTTTTATTACGTGTCGATCGGTTCGATACTGCTGGTGCTTTCGCTTTCGGCGAATACCGCGTTCGCGGATTTCCCGCGGCTTTGCAGGGCGATTTCACAGAACAATTTTTTGCCGCATGGATTCGGGCAGCGCGGGCGGAGGCTAGTGTACACGCAGGGAATCGTGGTGCTGGCGGTGCTGGCCGGGGTTCTGCTGTTCCTGTTTGGCGGCGTGACGGACCGGTTGATTCCGCTGTACGCGGTCGGCGCGTTTCTGGCGTTCACGCTTTCGCAGGCCGGAATGGTGCGGCACTGGTGGAAATCGCGCGGGCCGCACTGGGAGAAATTTGCGCTGGTAAACGGGCTGGGCGCGTTCGTGACCGGGGTGACGGTGGTGGTGGTGCTGGTGGCGAAATTTGTGGATGGAGCGTGGTTGACGCTGCTGTTTATTCCGCTGACGATCGTGGCGTTTCACAAGGTGCGCGCGCATTACCACGGCATATCGATGGCCACACGATCCATGCTGCCTGTGGAACCTCCATCGCGCGAACAGCCGCCCCTGGTGGTGATTCCGATCGACCGTTGGAGCGCGATTGCGAAACAAGGGCTAGAATTTGCGGCGCGATTGTCACCGAGTGTGACCGCGGTGCACGTGGAGCCCGGCGAGCACGCCGCGCTGTTGCAGGAAGATTGGGAACGTTACGTGGTGAGGCCCTATCAGGAAGCCGGAACGGAGCCGCCGGAACTGGTGATACTGCCTTCGCCTTACCGGTATGTTGTGGTGCCGATCGTGGAATATGTGCTGAAGCTGGCGGAGAAGTTTCCGGACCGGAAGATAGCGGTGGTGATCCCGGAGTTCGTCGAGGATCGCTGGTACGAATATTTCCTGCACAACCAGCGAGCGAGATTGCTGGAATGGGTGCTGCTTGCAAGAGGAAGCCAGCAAATTTACAGCGTTTCTTCCCCTTACTATCTTTCGGATTCGGCTAGAAGGCGGGCGGGCACGGGAGCGACGGAATCAGACGGAAGTAAAGAAGGGTGATTCGGCGTTGATGTAGCCGAAGGCCATCCGCGGCGTGTTGAAGGCGAAACCCGGATTGCCATTCTTGTCGAGAAGGATGAGGCCCCCAGTGCCTTTGCCGCGATTGGCTAGGAGCTGTACGGCGGCCTGCGCGGCGCGCGCGGGCGTAGAGTTGGCAGGCCGCAGAAAATCGACGGCGGTTTTGGCCATGACCACACGCATGATGGCTTCGCCGTAGCCGGTGGAGGAGACGCCACCCGTTTCCGAGTCGGCATAACAACCACAACCAATCAGAGGAGAGTCGCCGACGCGGCCGGGGAGTTTGCAGCAGGTGCCGCCGGTGGATGTGGCGGCGAAGAGGCGCCCGTGCCGATCGAGCGCGACAGCGCCGACGGTTCCCTGTTCGTGGCCACGATGATTTTCAGCGGCGTGGGAATCCTTGCTGCAGCGGAGCCAAGCTTCGCGCTCGGCGGGCGAGATCAGGGCTTCAGGATTGCAGAGCCGGACGCCATGGGCGCTGGCAAACTTTTCGGCGCCTTCGGAGACGAGCATCATGTGGGGGCATTTTTCGAGCACGGCGCGCGCTGCCTGGATGGGATTTTTTACGCGACGCAGGCCCGCGACGGAGCCGGCGCGCAGCGTGGCCGCGTCCATGACGATGGCGTCACATTCGACGTGGCCATCGAGGGTGAGATGAGAGCCGAAGCCGGAATCGAAGGTAGGATCGTCTTCAAGGACGATGATGGCGGCTTCGATAGCATCGAGGGCGTGGCCGCCGCTGTTGAGAATATTCCAGCCCGCTTGAAGAGCGCGGAGGCAGCCGGATTTGCAGGAATCTACGGCATCATCGGGAATGTCCCAGGCGCCGCCGTGAACGATGAGAGAGGGTTGCATAGGGAAGAAGAATAGCAGAGATGGGAAGGACGGTTCTCGGTGAACGCGTTTCGGTAATCAGTAATCAGTAATCAGTGATCAGTGATCAGTAAGAGGCGATCAGCGAGCGGATAGCAGCGATCAGGAAACAGGAGGCGTGGGTAGGTGGCAGGCGATGGGCGGCGAGAAAAACTACTTAGATGAAGAAATCGAGGGTGAAGAGGAGGAGGCCCAGGACGAGGAGGAAGGCGCCGAGGGAGAAACGCCGCCGGGGGAAGCGGCTGACGGAATGGAGAAAGCCGGCGGGGATTACGCGGAGACGCGATTCCGTGCGAGGCAAGTAAAAAGGACCTACGGATTCGTAGCGGGACAAGTTGCGCCGGAAGGCGGAGAATTCGTCTTCCATCCAGACGGAAAGTTCCTCGCGGTAACGCCAAAGATAAAGGGAACCCAGAAGAAAAACGCCGTAGCCGAGGCAAGTCAGCAGACCCAGAGCAGGACCAGAACCCCAATAGAGCATGGCACCTCACCACCGGCTGGGCGGCCGGAATATTCTAAGCCTCTTCGTGAATGGTGAAAAGGCGAACGATTTCGAACTCTTTTTTCCCGGCGGGAGTGAGAACCTGCACTTCGTCGCCGACCTTCCGATTGAGGAGCGCGCGGCCAATGGGGGACGTGGTGGAGATCATTCCCTTTTCGACGTCGGCTTCTTCGCTGCTGACGAGCTTGTATTCGATTTCCTGGCTCTTCTGCACGTCAATGACGACGATGCGGGAGCCGTAGCCGGAGCGGTCTTTCGGGATATTCGTGAGGTTCAACATTCCGAGATCGCCCATGCGCTTTTTTAGCTGTCCGATTTTGGCGTTGACGTAGCCCTGGCGCTCCTTGGCGTATTTGTACTCGGCGTTTTCGGAGAGGTCGCCGTGCGCACGGGCAATGGCGATCTCCTTGGGAAGGTCGACGTTAAGTTCGTGCTCCAGGGAGTCAAGTTCCTGCTGGAGTTTCTGTCTAATTTTGGCAAGAGGGTCAGACATTGTTTTCCACGTCAGAGAAAAATGATGCGGAATCCGGCCGGGCCGGACTCCGCAGGGAACATTATAGATGGTGGGGAATTGCCCAGACAAGAGGGAAAGGAGGGCGAGGTCCGCAATGGGCAGGCTAAACCATTTACATTCAGTAGGTTGAATCCGGCGAGGAAATGTCAACGGACGCGGAGTTCGACGGTCTGGGAGACAGATTTTCCCGCCGCATCCTGGATTGTGAGCGTGTAGGTGGTGGTTTTTCGGGGCGAGAGGTTCACGCAGCGGGAGTGCGAGGGCCAGACCTCTCCCGCGGGGGGATCCAGAGTGACGGTCTTGGCGTTGGCAACGTCGTAGCAGAGCTGAGCGGATTCGCCGGGGTGGATGGCGGCGGGGGAGACGTAGAGACCGCGGATGGCAAGCTCCGAGCCGCCCAACTGTTCCACGGCGAGACGATCCTCTTCACGGCGCTGTTCGTTCTGGCGCTGCTTTGTTTGCCGCTCGTACTCCTTGCCGGATTCGTAGCGCGAGAAGAGAACATAGGAGACGTAAAGGATTACACCAAGAATCAACACGGAGGAATAGAGAAAAGGATTCTTGAGCGGAGATTTCGTGGGAGAGGGAGTTTCGGAATTCATGGCCTTAATCGGAGTAGGGTTTCCTTATCCTTGAAGCTTTATTTTAACTGGAAGTTGGGCGGAATCGAAAGTTAAGGGAATCAATCCACAGCCCGATTTGGACGCACGTTCGCCTGCCACTGCCGCGGCCGGGTCCTGGAATCCTAAGCTCGCCGGGAATGAGCTTTTCGCTTAGACTCTTCCATCGTGACGATGCGTATTTCGAGACGATCGATGATCCGGCGGGTTGCTGCGAAGGCGGCGGCCGCTTCCCTCGCGATGTCTCCGCTACTTTCCGAAGCCGAAGAAATGCAAGCCGTGCAGCGCAAGGGGCGCATCCGGCAATCCGTGTCGCGATGGTGTTACGCGAAGATGCCGCTGGACGAGTTGTGCGAGAAGGGCGCGACGATGGGATTGAAAGCCATCGACCTATTGAATGAAGACGAGTGGGAAGTGCCGGGGCGGTACGGACTGGTGTGCAGCATGGGATATGGAGGCGGGGGAGAAATCCGGATCGGGATGAACCGAGTGGAAAATCACGCGAAGATCGAGGCGGCGTTTCGAAAAAGCATTCCGCGCGCGGCGAAGCTGGGAGTGGTGAATGTGATTACATTTTCGGGGAATCGGGGCGGGATGTCCGATGAAGAAGGGATGAAGAATACGATCGCCTGCCTAAATCGGGTAAAGAAAATCGCGGAGGACAACGGGGTCACGATCTGCATGGAACTGTTGAATAGCAAGGTGGACCACAAGGATTACATGTGCGACCACACGGCTTGGGGAGTCCGCGTGATGGAAGCGGTGAAATCGCCGCGCGTGAAGCTTCTGTACGACATCTATCACATGCAGATCATGGAAGGCGACCTGATCCGGACGGTCACCGAAAATATCGAGTGGCTGGGGCATTTTCACACCGGGGGCGTCCCGGGGAGGCATGAACTGGATGACACGCAAGAGGTGAATTGGGCGGGAGTGATGCGGGCGATCGCGGCCACAAAATTTACGGGATTTGTGGCGCACGAGTTTCTGCCTACGCGAGATCCGATGAAGTCGCTGCGGGAGGCAGTGGAGTTGTGCGACGTGTGAGACGGGAGCGTGGCGGCCGGGATGGGAGGAGTGGAAGGAACAGCAAGCGAACAGGATTGGGGCTTGCTAATGCAACTGGCTCGGGACATTTTAGAGGCGCTGACTCGGACGGATAAATGAAGCGTGAAGTAGAGCAGGCCAGGAAGAACGATGCGCGGTCCGGCAAATAAACGTGTGAGGCAGGAAGTCGAAAGGATATCAAGTGCGACCAGAACCCCATTTGATCGATTACGCGATAATCCTGCTGTATTTCGCATTCGTGCTGGGCATCGGATTCGTGCTGAAGAAGCACATGAAGACGAGCACGGATTTTTTCCTGTCCGGCAGATCAATCCCCGCCTGGATTGCCGGACTGGCTTTTCTTTCGGCGAACCTGGGCGCGCAGGAAGTGATCGGAATGGGTGCCAGCGGGGCGAAATACGGAATTTCGACTTCGCATTTTTACTGGATAGGCGCGGTGCCGGCGATGCTGTTTGTCGGAGTGTTCATGATGCCGTTTTACTACGGGTCGCGGGCACGCTCGGTGCCGGAATATCTGAAGCTTCGATTTGACGAAAAGACGCGGGGATTCAATGCCATTTCGTTTGCGGTGATGACGGTATTTTCTTCGGGCGTTTCGATGTACGCGATGGGCAAGCTGCTGCAGTTGCTGCTTGGATGGAATTTCACCGCGGCGATTCTGATTTCGGCGTTGATTGTGCTGGCGTATACCTCCCTTGGAGGGCTGACCTCGGCGATCTACAACGAAGTGCTACAGTTTTTCCTGATCGTAATGGGATTTATTCCATTGGTGTACCTGGGCCTGCGGGATGTGGGCGGATGGGGCGGGCTGAAGGCGCGGATCGCGAACGACGCGATGGTGCATTCGTGGAAGTACATGGGGCATTCAAACGCAAACCCGATGGGAGTCGAGTGGTTCGGGATGCTGATGGGGCTGGCGTTTGTGCTGTCGTTCGGATACTGGTGCACGGATTTTCTGGTGGTGCAGCGGGCCATGGCGGCGGATTCGATGACCGCGGCGAGGCGCACGCCGGTGATCGCGGCTTTTCCGAAAATGGTTTTCCCTTTTCTGGTGATTTTACCGGGGATGATCGCGGGGGTGGTGACGAGTTCCAAACTGCATGACACGAGGGCAGAACAAGGCATCATCGCAGGAAGCGCGGCGCAATCCTCGTTTTTCACTGGCGGTAAGGGAATTATTCCGCCGAAATACGACGCGGCGGGAAATCCGGTTAAGGCTGACGGAAAAGTGGTGCTGGACTACGATCTGGCGACGCCGATGATGCTGGTGCGGTATTTTCCGTCAGGCCTGCTGGGGCTGGGACTTTGCGCGCTGATCGCATCGTTCATGTCGGGAATGGCGGGGAACACGACGGCGTTCAACACCGTTTGGACGTACGACATCTACCAGAGCTACATCAACAAAACGGCAAGCGACCAGCACTACTTATGGATGGGCCGCGCCGCGACGGTTTTCGGGCTGGCGATTTCGCTGATGGCGGCGTTTGTGGCGAAGGAGTTCAACAATATCCTGGACGTGCTGCAACTGGTGTTTGCGTTCGTGAATGCGCCGCTGTTCGCGACGTTCATGCTGGGGATGTTTTGGAAACGCACGACGGGGCACGGCGCGTTCTGGGGATTGCTGGGAGGAACGGCAGCGGCGGCGACGCATTACGGATTGACGCTGCCGGCGGGCGCGGTGCCGGGAGTGAAGGGCGGATACCTGGGATCGATCCTGCACGTTTATCCGAGCGAGATGGCGCAGAATTTCTGGACGGCGATATTCGCGTGGGTAGGGTGCTTTACGCTTACGGTGGTTATTTCCCTGCTGACTGCGCCGCGCCCGGAAGAGGAATTGAAAGGGCTGGTATATTCGCTGACGGCGAAACCGGAAGAAGGCGGGCTGAAGTGGTACCAGAAGCCCGCCACGCTGGCCGTGATTGTGCTGGTGCTGCTGTTTGGCCTGAACCTGGTTTTCTGGTAGAAGCGCGCGTCTTGCGAGCACGGAAGGAGGAGCGATGGGATTTGATATCCGGATGCCGATCGGGATGCTGTTCACCTTGTTCGGGATTCTGTTGATTGGGTACGGCGCGGCTACGCAAGGGAGCGCGATGTACGCGGAACATTCGCTTGGCGTAAATATGAACGTGTGGTGGGGCGGAGTGCTGCTGGTTTTTGGGCTGGCGATGATCGGCCTGACGCGAATGCGACGGTAGGGATGAGCGAGGTACGCGGATGACTGCGGAGATGGATTACCACTCGATGCTCGCAGTCGCGCTGGCGGAAGCGCGTCTGGGGCTGAAAGAAGGCGGAATTCCCATTGGCGCCGCGATTTTTGACGCGAGCGGCCAGTTGATTGGAGCGGGACACAACCGGCGGGTGCAGCAGGGCGATCCCTCGATACATGGGGAGACCGATGCGTTTCGCAAAGCGGGCCGGCAGAAGAGTTATCGGAAATTGATCATGGTGACGACGCTTGCGCCGTGCTGGTATTGCAGCGGACTGGTGCGGCAGTTTGGGTTCGGCACATTGATTGTTGGCGAGAGCAGGAATTTCCAGGGAGGGATCGAGTGGTTGCGTTCGCTGGGAGTGAAGGTGGTGGATCTGGATTCTCCGGTGTGCGTTTCCCTGTTGGGGGAATATATTCGGGGGAATCCTGCGGTGTGGAATGAGGATATTGGGGAGGAGTTATGACGGACCGTCTCAGAAGACGGTCCGTGCCTAGAGTTGGCCACCTGAAGGTGGCCGCTACTGGGGATTGGTTGACGCGGATTGTGGGGGAGCTTTTGTGGAGGGCTCGCGGATTAGGAGCGGGAAGCGGGGGAAAGAAAAACTTCCGGCTACGTCGTCAATTATGTTTACCTGGCAGAGGTACAGGCCGGGTTTCAAGGATTGCAGAGGCACATCAATCTGGAAGATTACGGCTTTGCGATCGGGCGCGGTGACTTCGTTGGCCATGACGGGCTTCGATTCGTAAACTTTCGTGGCCCCTTGAAGGAACTCGATGCTGGTGAGGACGCGGATGGAATCACGCGAAGGCTTTACAGGTTCCGGCATTTTGGTGGCCTCGGGTTGGCCGGCAGCAGGAGCCGACGCGGCTTGCACGGGGTTCTTCCCTTTTGCGGCATCGTAAACTTCGTATTGCAGGTAGAGATGCTGGTCCGGGGTGAAGACGTGCGTGATGTTCGGGACGAGTTCCATCTGGTCGCGCACCAGAGGATTGCCCGCTGTTTTTTTGCCGGTTGAAGGAACGCGCAAGCTGCTGAGGACCACGGAGCTCATTTTGAGCGGGGACTTGCGCAAGTCCGGGATGTGCACATCGGTTTCGAACGAACCCATACGGCCGGTCTGATTTTCCCGAATCACAAACTTGAGATGGTAATTGCCCGGGGCGAGCAGGAAGCCGGTGTTGTACTGGACGTTTTTGCGGCGGACCTCGCGCGAACTTTCGACGGCGAGCTTTACGGTGTCGCGCAGGCGGCCGACGGGGAATTTGCCGCCTTCGAGAGCCTGGCCGATGATGTCGATGGTGGCGTTGTCCTTGTCCTTTTCGGTGACGAAAGGAATTTGCGAACCGGGGATGATGAGGGAAACGGCGAGATAGTAGTGGGATTCGTCCTTGCGGAAATAGGATTCGCCGGCGTAAACGGGGACATCGACGCGGGGCAACTGGGCGGCTAGCTCGTCCTCGAGTTGCTGCTCGCGGTCTGCGCGATCCAAGTGGACGAAATCGCGGCCGGCGTAGTAACCGGAACGGAAATCGAGCTTCAGGTCGGGGCGGTTGATGGTAACTTTCAGATGGCGGAATTTGCCATCCTTTGCCGGATTGCTGCTGGTGAAGCCGAGGACGTAATAGACGGAGCTGTCTTTCTGCACCTGAGTGAAAATTCCACTGAAATCGTTGGAGTCGAAGAAAGCCTTGCCGCCCGTGTCGGAAGAGAGGGTGGCGAGGGTGTCCTGGGAGGAGGCGTTGCCGTTTAAATCGTTGAGGACGGAGGCGCCAGAGTACGCGGATTGGCCGTGGAGACTGGCGTTCTGCGCTTCACCGCCAGGAGGAAAGGCCTGCAGGCCACGGACGTCGAGGGAGTAGATGGAGGCATTGGCCTTGACGGCGGCAGCGGTGGCGGCGCGCAGGGCGGATTGGTTGTCCACGCCAGTCTGGGTGATTCCGTTGCTGAAATAGATGATGCTTTTCTTCTGGGGAAGCTTGCCGAGGGATTGCATGAGGGATTGGAGGGCGAGCAGTTTGCGGTCGGCTGAAAAGGTGTTGAGATCTGTGTCGTCTTCGGTGAAGGAGCCGCCGGTTTCTGCCGTGCCTTCGGCGCTGCCGGTGGCGCCCATGTCGAAGCCCTGACCCTGGCCGGAGTTGTAGCTTGTGAGCAAGGCCAGCAGTTTGTCGCGGTCATCGGTGAAGTCGCAATCGACGTGCATGTTGGTGGCGAGGGAAACGAGGGCGATCAGGTCAGCGGGCTGAAGTTTTGTGCTGACGAATTTCTTTGCGGCATCCACGGAACGGTCGATCTGTTCCGGCTCCATGGCGGAGAAATCGAAAAAGAGAACGATCAGGCGGCGGTCGCGGGCATCGAGGGTCGGAGGGGCCTTTTTTGAGGAATGGAGGAGCGTGCCGGGAGCGGCGCCGGAGACGGTTGCGCCGGCAGTCATCGGCAGTTGATCCACGTCCTCAAAATCGAAAGTGGAAATCTGCTGCTTTTTGCCGTCTTCGTAGAGGGTGAAGTCCGCCTGCTTCAGATCTCGGATGGGGTTTCCCTTTTTGTCGCGGGCGACGACGTTGACGAGAACGAGTTCGGTAGTAACGTGAATCGGGGTTTGGGCTGCACCGGGCTTATCGGGCTCCTGTGCCGTGAGAGGAGGCGTGGGACACAGAAAGACCGCTGCGGCCAGTATTGCGACGATTTCGCGAGCGGATGGCATGGTCATCATTTTTCAGAAACGAAAACGGGCCTGGACAGTGACTCGCCGCATCGTGCCAACGGAGGTGACTTCCCCGAAGGTCTGCGAATTGACGGCGGTGCTGATGGCAGCAAAATTCACGTGATTGAAGACGTTGTTCGCGGTAAAGCGCAAATCGAGGTTGCGGGACTCCTTGATGGGGATCGAGCGATTGATACTCATGTCAAAGATGATGCTCCCCGGGCCTTCGATGGTGTTTCGTCCTGCATCGCCGAAGGTGGAAGCGGTGGGGTTCACACAGTTTACTCCAGGAACGCAAAACGCGGCGGTGTTGAACCATTCGAACGCGGAGGGATTGGGAAGCGAAATCGCCTGACCGGGAACGACATTGGCGCGCTGCGAGCCGGTGACGCCGCGGGCGATATCCACGGAGCCGCCGAGGATGCTGGGAGTGAAATAAAGGCCGGAAGCGACGGTGAAATCGCCGCTCCACTGCCAGTTGGAAAAGATGCGGGCCATCGTGCCCTTTTGCGCGAAACGATGATTTTCGCCGAAAGGGAGATCGTAAATCCAGTTGCCGGTGAACTTGTGCGTCTGGTTGAAGCTGGATAGCCCGCGATCGGCGGGGAGATCAAAAGGATTTTGCGCCACGATCACGCCCCCGCCGCCAATGGACGAGGCATCGTCGAGGGATTTCGAAAAGACATACTGTGCGCCGATGCCGAGGTCCTTGGACATGCGCCTGCGGACGCGAACCGAAGCAGCGTGGAGAATGGAATCTCCCTCGGAGGATTCGTAGATAAAGGGCTGGTTGCCGGCGACGAGCAAGGCGCGTTCCGAATCGAGGCGGGTGCCTTTTGCGCCGTTGTAGCCGATGTTCAGGACAACGTTGCCGTGAAATTCACGCTGAATGTCGAGATTCCAGATCTGGACGTAGCCGAGCCTGTAATCGGGATTGACGGCAAAATTATTGGTCACGGTGGTTTGCGCAGCTGCGGGGAAACCATTGACTAGAGTGAGCGGCGTTGGGCCGGTGAGGCCGGTGACCGTGGTGGAATTCGTGGCCGTGTTGGCGAACGGCGGTTGGAACGCGAAATTTTGGATCATGGTGCCGTATTGAGCGAGGTTGTAATTGATGCCATAGCCGGCGCGGACGACGGTTTTCGGGGCGGGCTTCCAGGCGATGCCGATGCGCGGAGCAAAATTGATGCGGTCGGGATTGAGAAGCGAAGGATTAGGCGAGGTCAAGAAGGTTCCGGAACCCGCGGGAAGCACAGCGCCTGCGGGGACAACCGGAGTGGCGGTGGCAAAGCCGGGGCCGACTTCGAGATTGGCGATGCGATCCTGCGTTTCGGTGTAAGGCCCGACGTATTCGTAGCGGAGGCCGAGGTTGAGCGAGAGGCTGGGCAGAATGCGCCAATCGTCCTGCGCGAAAAAGTCGAAAGAGTTGGCGTGGAAGTTGTACGAGTTGGCGCCGAACTGCAGCGAGGTCTGCTGAGGGAAGCCGAGGAGGAAGTCTGCGAAATCGAGGCCGGTGTTGGCGAGGGGGACGGTGCTCCCAGGAGCGTATTGGGAGGTGGCAAAGCCGGTGAAGACAAAGCTACCCTCCGCGTTTCTGGAGGACTGGAAGCTTTGGAGAATGCGCCGATAGTCTCCGCCAAAGCGCCAATTGTGTTTGGCGTGATTCCAGTTGAGGGTGTCGGAGATGGTGTAGGTCTGGTCGAGTTCGCGGCGGGGAATGGGATCGTTGAAACCGCCGAACGAGGTGAAGCTGATGCCGGGCAAACCCCAGTCAAACGGAGCGTTGGAGATGCCCGTGATTCCCGCGCCGCCAGGCCCGGCAACGTCAGTGACATTGGAAAACAGATTTGTGGTGGAGACGTGATTGTGGTTGTAGTTGAAACGGAGATTATTGGTAGCGCGATTCTTGCCGTAGACCCAACCGACGGTAGCGTTGAGTCCCTGGGTGCTGGTGCCGCCGGCCAGCGACGGAAAGGGATTCACGATGGCGGTGGAGTTGCGGGCCCAGTTGAAGCCGAAATTGATGTTGTTTTGCGGGCGCCGGCCCCCATTCCGCCCGCCGCCACCCGTTGAGAAGAGGCCTGGGCCACCAGTGGAGCTGAAATTGTGGACCAGCCGCAGAGTGATCGCGTCGGAGTTGCTGGCGTCGGAGGTGACGAAGTGAAAATTCTGGCCCCTCGAAGTCGTGGGGATGTTGGGCAGGGGAATAAACTGGAGAAGGGATTCCGCGGCTGGGCTGAACAAGGTTGGGTCAATCGCGTTGGGCACGCCGTTGAACCGATACTGCTGACCGGTGGCCGGATTGAAAAGTTGGACGGGCGTGCCGTTGTTATAGGTAGCGTTTGAGAAATTGCCGCCGCGCTCAGCGAGCGTTGGAACGGTGGAGAATGCATCATAGGGAGTGTCGCCGCGCGAGCCGTTCCAACCTGCGAAAAAGAACCATTTATTGCCGCCGTTGAAAAGCTTGGGAATATTCAAGGGGCCGCCGACATTCGCGCCGAAGTGCGACTGGTTGTATTGCGACTTGGCGATGGGGGAGCCACTGAGGGAAAAGGGAGTGGCGTCGAGGGAGGAGTTGTCGTCGGAGAAATAGAGAAAACCATGGGGCTGATTCATGTTGAGACCGCGGCCTCCGAGGCGGCCGATCGCGATCTGACCGCCGCCCATCCCGCCGCCTGGGCCACCCGAGCCGGACCCGCCGCCGAGTCCGCCAAAGCCTTCGCGTTGCATGCGGTCGCGAAATTCCTGAATGCGATCCTGAAGATCCTGCTCGCTGCCGCCGCCGAAATCCTGGGTACGGCCTTGGGCCCCGCTGATACTGATGGACTCGGTGGGAGCATCGGCACCGGCGCCGTTCAACGGCAGCGCGGAAAAGTCACTTGGGTTTTGATTTCCACCGGGCGCGCCGTTACCGCCGAAGCCTGCATTGCCCCCAGAGAGAGACGAGAGCGCGCTATCGAGGGCGAGGCTTTGGAAGCCGCGCCCAGCGGTGACACCGGCCCTGGAACTATCGGATTGCTGTTGATCGCGTGAGGCGAGAATAAGCTCAGCGTCGAGTTTTCCAGCGGGATTCGTGGGATTGAGGACGAGCTCGCGAGTGAACAGAGAAAATCCCATGAACTCGATGCGAAGGACGTAGCGGCCGCGCACGAGTCCTGTGAAGGAGAATTTGCCGTCGGCATCGGTAACAACGGAATATTTTTTGCCGGTAAGCGTGTTGGAGGCGGTCACGGTGGCGCCGGGCAAGGGTGTTTTGCCGGTGCGGGCGGTGCCGGTGATTTCATAAGAAGGCGAGGGAGCGTTTTGCGAGTCAGCTTGTGGCGTGGCGACGGGAGGCGGAGCGGGCTGAGCGGCGGCGGGCACGGGGTCTTGTGCAGGCGCGCGCAGGACGAGGAGCACCACGAGCAGGAGAAGTTTGTATGCGCCGCGAAGTGTGAACTTCAACCAGAACTCCCTCGATGAGCTATTGCTGCGGCGAATTGGTCGCAGGAGGATTGGCGGGACCAGACTGGCCGGCGCGACCTTGAGCAAACTGCTGCATGCGCTCCCACTGTTCGGGAGAAACAAGGATGACGGCTTTAGGAACGAAGACATTCTGTTGCAGGCCCCCGCGGACGATGACGTGATCCCCGGCCTGGATGTCCGCCATCGTGATGCTTTCGCGGCCCCGGCGCAATGAGGTGTCTTCGTTGAGTTCGAGGGTTTGCGTGACGTTGTCCACACGCAGGACGGTCAGCTTCGGCGCGTCAACCGATTTCACTACGCCCGCGACAAAGTCCTTGCCCATTTCGCCCAACGCCATGCCACCACCCGGACCGCCTCCCGGTCCTCCGGGTCCGTTCGCTGAGCGACCGCTGAGGGACTGAGCGGTTATGGAGTGGTCGGAATTTTCGTCGCCGCGCACCATGACGAAATCGCCGACTTTGAACTCGGAAAGCTGGGCAGGTTGGCGATCTTTGCGGTACTCGGTTTTGTCCGTAAGGTTGACGGTTATGGTGGAGCCATCGGGCTTCGCAACCTGGAGCGATTTGCCGTTAATAGCGGTTATCTTCCCGATGGTTCCGTGACCATCCCTTTGGCCGCCACGCCCCGAACCATGGCCACCGCCGGAAGCGGGATTTTGCGCTTGATCCTGCGGGGGAGACTGAGAATCGGGAGACTGTGCCGGGCTGGCGACTGCGAACGAAAGAAATAGAAAGCTCAACAGACACAGATGCTTACGATTCGTCATGAAGGTTTCCTCAGTGAAACTGCTCGTTAGTATAAAGACGCAAGCCCGGCGGCCAAAGTAACGCGAAAGCAACGCGTGGGGCGGGGGAACGGACTCTGCCTCAACCTTAAGTAATTCCGCAAAAGCAGGCGGAAAGTTCCCAGTGAGACCTGACCGAAGAGGTCGAATCCCATTCCCTGAATTCCACCTCACAGTGTACGGCGTGGCGTGGATGCGCAAGAGGGTTTCGCTTATCCACAACGTGCTGAATATCAATCCTTTAATGGGCCCTTAATGGGCAGCCGCGAAGATCAAGGTTGGACGGTTTCGACAGCGAGCGCGTGCAGGCCGTTCACGTCAAATGTACGGCCTTTTGCCAAGACTCCTGGGACTCCGATGAGGTTTAGCGCGCTTTCCGGAAGCGGCACGCCGTTTTTTGCGGTGAGGACAATATAGACAACGCCGCCCTGGTCGGAAACGAAGAGCAGGGGGCTGCCGGCGGCGGCGCAGAATTTTGCGCAGAAAGCGTGGTCGTAGGCGTGGGTGTGGGTGCCGAGAAAACAGTTCGCGTCGGCGAGTTCGCCGCGGACGCTTACGGAGTCTCCGCGCACGGACTGGCCGGCGAGGAGTTCGAGGTTTCCGTCGCCGGCCATTTTTTGGGCTTGGGGTAGATCGGAGACAAGCCGCCGGACCTGAGCGAAAGGCATGTTGTTCAGGCCGTTGTTATCGCCGAACTGGAATGCGCCCAACGCGAGAACCGCGAGCAGGCACACCGCTGCAAACAGGAGCTTCCTACCTGGAAGCGCCCTTTGTGGTGTCGTTGGCATGGTTTTGTCCGGTGGCGCTCTTTTGCGCGTTGCCGCCCGTGTAAGTGACGCGCCAGATGGAGTTCGAACCGTCATCGGTTACGAGGAGGGAGCCATCCGGCGCCACAGTGATGCCGACCGGGCGCCCCCAGACGTGGCCGTTGTCGACCGCGAAACCGGTAATGAAATCTTCGTACTCGCCGGTGGCTTTGCCGGTCTGATGCATTGGCACGCGAATCACCTCGTATCCGGAGCGAACGGCGCGGTTCCACGAGCCGTGCTGGGAGGAGAAGATATCGCCGCGATATTCGGCGGGAAACTGAGAGCCTTCGTAAAAGAGCATCTCGAGCGAAGCATTGTGGGGCTGCAAGAGGACATCAGGAACGATGGTCTTGTCTTTCAATTCGGGATGCTTGCCGCTGTGGCGCGGATCCTGATGGGCGCCGATGTACCACCAGGGCCAACCGTAGAAGCCACCCTCCTGAACATGAGTGATGTAGTCGGGAACAAGATTGTCACCCAAGCCGTCGCGCTCGTTGACGGAGCACCACAGTTCGTTGGTTATGGGATTGATGGCCAGGCCGCCGCCTGCGTTGCGGATGCCGTAGGCATAGACGCGCATGTCGGTGCCGTCAGGGTTGAACTCTAGAATGTCGGCGCGATTTTTTTCCGCAGGGGTGGTATCGGTATCATCCACGTTTGATGCGGAACCAACGGCGACAAACATTTTCTTGCCGTCAGGGGTAAATTGGATGTCGCGGGTCCAATGGCCGCCGCCGTGGGGGAGATCCGCGAGGTGCTGTGCGGCGCCGGAGGCTTTCAAGTCTCCGTTCTTATAAGAGAAGCGGACGACGGAGTCTGTGTTGCCGATATAGATCCATTGCGGGTTGTTGCCCGGCGGGTAAAAAGCAATGCCGTAGGGGTGGTTGAGTCCCGTGACGAATACGGAAGTCTCCCCGGGTTTGCCATCGGTAGTGATGCCGCGGAAGACCTTGATTTTGCCGGTGCTGCTTTCCGCCAGGAAAATATCGCCGTTGGGCGCGGTGCGGAGCAAACGCGGGTTGTCGAGTCCGGTTGCAAAGAGTTGAACGTTGAAACCGTCCGGCCCCTTAGGCCAAGCACCCTCAGGGCGGGCAACAAGTTGAGGACCATTGTTCGCCGAACCGGTCAGGTAGGGAGCGGGAAGATCCTGGGGGGAGATCTTGCGGGTTTTTCCGGGCGCTTCGACGCGGAAATCGGTGAAGGGAACCTCAGGGAGCGGCGCATTTGTTACCGTGGGGGTAAATTTTGAAGGAGGGGCGGCGGACTTGTTCTCCGCTGCGGAGTTCTTCAACGATCTCAGGTAGGAGACAATCTGCCAACGTTGCTCTTCGGGAAGGCTGCCCCAGGCGGGCATGCCGTTCGCGACCGAACCTGTGGTGATAAACCAGAAGACTTCGCCATCCGGCGCGGACTGCGTGGGACCCTGAGAAAGAACGGGGATGTTGCCGCTTCCCTGCCCTGTAGCTCCATGACAACCCGCACAGCTCGACGCGTAAAGCTTTGCGCCAGCCGCGACAGCCGCAGGCTGGCCAGCGAAGGGGTTCTGCTGGTGCGCAGTAGAGGTGGGTGCGTTGTGAAAATGAGCGTCCTGTGCCGGAGCAAAAACAGGGGTAGCACAAACTGCCGCTACAAAAAGATACGAGCGATACCTGAAGTTCAAATTATCCTCCAACGGATTTATTGTAGTTCGCGGCCAGCAAATTAGATTACAACAGCGGACGAAACACCGGCCACCCGCGCGCCCGCTTCTGGGACTGAAAGAAAGCCAGGAAGTTCCTTGCAGCTAAAGCGCCATGCCATGCGAAACGCGTCGGCCAATCGGCGAGATGTTGGCACGCTGACGTGTCATGACTTTTGCCATGCCACCTCGGACCTATTCTGCCAGGGCTAATCATTTCATTTTACGAAAGTTAAGCGGGCCCCGGGGAACGGCAGAAGCTGGCACGAGAGATGCTTATGTAGTGGCGGGGAACAAAATGGGAACAAGTGTCGAAGCAGAATCTGGGCTTCGCAGGGCATCGGGGGCGCTCGGAGAGCCGGCCGGCGTGCACTCAGTCAGGGCAGCCAATGCGGGAGCCTGGATTTCGCGTGCAGGCGCCAACGCGATCCTGACTCTGACGACTTCGACCTGGTGGGCAATTCTTGTGGTGGCGCTCGCGATCGGCTGCGTCGCCTATGCCGACAACATGGGGGAAGGAGTTTCGCTCGGTTACCTTTATATTTTACCGCTGTCGTTCAGTGCGATTCTGCTACCGCGGCGTTTGACGTACGGAATTTTAGTTCTTTGCATATTCTTCCACGACCTTTTTGGCCCGCCGATCCGCCACATCCAGGGACGTATACTGCACAATCTGGCGGCGCTGGTGGGATTTCTATTCGTGGTGCTGATCCTGCAGTGGTTTGCGGCACAGCGGAATGCGCTGAATGAATTGACCCGGCGCCAACGGGACGATCTGCTGAATGAAGTGGAACTGGCGGCAGAAGTACAGCGGCTGTTTCTCCCGCAAAGCGACCCGGAAACGGTGGAATTCGAAATCGCCGGCGCGATGCATCCCGCCCGGGTGGTGGGAGGCGATTATTACGATTACCTTCCGAGACCGGATGGAAGAATGAGACTGGTGATTGCGGACGTTTCCGGGAAGGGCGTGGCGGCAGCGCTGTTGATGTCCGCGACCGCCGCGGCCGTGCAACTGGAAACCAACGAACCGAGAAAGTTGTGCGATGTTGCCGACCACTTGAACAATGAACTGCTCGCTTTGCAGGACAACGGGCGATTTGTGACCGTACTTCTGGGGGAACTCGAGCCTCGCTCCGGCCAGTTAAAATATGTGAATTGCGGCCACAATCCGGCACTCGTGCTTCGCCGGGAGGGCGGAGACGCGGTCTGGTTGCATGCTTTCTGCATGCCTGTCGGTATATCGCCACGGATAGAATGTTCGCTCGAAGAGATCAAGCTGGCACCCGGAGACGTCATGGTGTGGTACACGGATGGGCTGACGGAGGCCAGCAATCGCGACTCGAAAGAGTTCGGCACGAAGCGATTGCTGGAGTCGGTCCGATCGCATTCCGAGGGCACGGCGCGGGAAATTTGCGACCAAATCTGGCGTGATGTCACCGCTTTTACACAGCGAGATTCCCTGGACGATGATCTGACGCTCATGGTCGTGAAGATGAGGAACAGTCCTGAACCAGAAGCATTCCCTGCGTTCTCTGATTAATTGAGAGGCTGCAAGCCGAACCCAGCGCACACGCTGACCGGTGAGGCAATTTGGCTCCTGACACCGGTGACAGCGATTCGGCACTCAGGTCGGCTGGGAAGCACGAGGGAAACGGGAGAATTCCAGGCGGCCACTTAAGTCGCTGGAGAGAAATTCCCTGCGCGGGGCAGAGCCACTGATGGAAATGGAAATCAGCGTGCCTGACTGACCATTGTTGGAATTGCGCCGGGCATCATTTTCTTCGTGTTCTCCGTGCGAGGTCAGAATGTTTTTTTTCTCATCGAGCACCGCCGAAATCGGCTATGTCGGCATTAGCCCGATTTCCGGTGGACACGGAAGCGCTTGAGACGCATGGAGATCTCGATTTTTCGGCCGTGATGGCGTACATGGAGGAGGCCTCTTCCAAGAGGGATTCGAGCCGATTTACGGCAAGATGAAGCGGCCAGGCGTGGGATGGGAGTGTCAGCATCCGGACGTTGATGTCGAACTTTCGGTAGCCGGCTGTGAAAGAAATTGGCTATACCCGAAAATCGGGCAAGGGGCGTAGGCTTAATTCGCAAGATCCAGGCGAAGGCCCGTGGCATCCAAAGTGCACTTCCGCAATGGAAAGCAGGTCTATTTTCATGGTCACACTGAATGTGAATGGCGTCGATCACACGTATGATGGCGACCCAAACATGCCGTTGCTGTGGTACCTGCGCGATGTATTGGGGATGACCGGAACGAAGTTTGGGTGCGGGGTGGCGCTTTGCGGGGCGTGTACCGTCCATAAGAATGGTGAGGCGGTTCGATCGTGCATCACGCCGCTGAGCGCGGCGGTGGGCAGCAAGATTCGAACGATCGAGGATGTGGGCGCGAAGGGATTGCATCCTGTCCAGAAAGCGTGGATTGAGGTGAATGCGCCGCAGTGTGGATATTGCCAGTCCGGGCAGATCATGCAGGCGATCTCGCTGCTAAAGAACAAACCGCATCCGACTGACCAAGATATAGAGGAGGGCATGGCGGGGAACATCTGCCGGTGTGGAACTTACCAGCGAATTCGAGCGGCGATCAAGCTGGCAGCGGAGAAGAGCGCATGAGACAAATTGAAAATGTGAGCCGCCGCGGGTTTCTGAGGGGAGTTGTTGGAGCGGGAGCATTTGTTCTGGCGATTCGATATGTTCCGACGGTTTTTGCGGGAGAGCCGGGACCAGATGGGCAGACCGAAGCCGACCGGGCGCCGCTTCATCCCAATGTGTTCGTGGGGATTGAAACGGACGGAACGGTGCACATTGTGGCGCACCGCTCGGAAATGGGCACCGTTATCCGCACCACGCTCCCGATGGTTGTGGCCGATGAATTGGACGCGGACTGGAATCGCGTGAAAATCGATCAGGCGATCGGTGATCACCGTTATGGGGATCAGAACACCGACGGTTCCCATTCGGTTCGCAGCTTTTTTGACACAATGAGGCAATGCGGCGCCTCAGCACGCTGGATGCTGGTGCGGGCTGCGGCGCAACAGTGGAACGTGCCTGCTTCCGAATGTTCGACGGCCCCGCATACAGTTATTCATGCCAAGAGCGGGCGCAGGTTGGGCTACGGGGAACTTGCTTCGGCAGCGGCGAAACTCGACGTGCCGAAAAAAGACCAGCTCACTCTCAAGAAGCCGGCAGAGTGGCGCTACATCGGCAAGGGCCAGACCAGTTACGACCTGGAACATCTCTGCACCGGAAAAGCGATTTACGGGATGGACGCGAAAATGGATGGAATGGTGTACGCGTCGATCGAGCACCCGCCGGTTTTTGGCGGAAAGGTGAAGAGCTGCGACGATCAGGAAGCGTTGAAAGTTTCGGGCGTTCACCAGACTGTGCAGATCGATCCGTTTAAACCCCCGGCGGCGTTCCAGCCGCTCGGCGGCGTGGCCGTACTGGCGGACAATTCCTGGGCCGCGTTTCAAGGACGCAAGAAATTGAAGATTACCTGGGACAACGGAGCGAACGAAACTTACGATTCCGTGGAGTACAAGAAGGAACTGCAGGATACGGCGCGCAAGCCGGCCAAGGTGATTCGAAGCGTGGGAGACGCGAACGCGGCACTGGCGGCCGCTCCCGCGTCCAATGTGGTCGAGGCGGAGTATTACGTTCCGCTGCTGGCGCACGCGCCGATGGAGCCGATGGTGGCGCTGGCGGATTTTAAGGATGGAAAGGCAACGATCTGGACATCGACACAGAATCCGCAGGCTGTGCAGGCGATCGTCTCCACGGAACTTGGCATACCGAAAGAGAACGTGATCTGCCACGTGACGCTGCTTGGCGGGGGGTTCGGAAGGAAGTCCAAGCCGGACTATGTTGCCGAAGCGGCTGTGCTGTCCAAGACAGTCGGGCGGCCTGTAAAAGTGGTGTGGACCCGCGAAGACGATATCAAGTTCTACTACTACAACGCCGTGGCGGGAATGTACTTCAAGGCGGCGGTCGATGCTAAAGGAAAACCGACGGCCTGGCTGCAGAGATCGGTTTTTCCGCCGATCACATCCATATTTGACGTGAACGCGGTGTACGGTGATCCACCGCATCTGGCGCAGGGCTGGACGGACTTGCCCTACGATCTCCCGAACCTGAGCATCGAGAACGGACCGGCGAAAGCACACGTACGCATCGGCTGGCTGCGCTCCGTGGCAAATATCTACCACGGGTTTGGAATCCAATGCTTTACGGATGAGCTGGCGCATCGAGCGAATCGCGACCCATACGAATATCTGCTGGACCTGATCGGCCCGGCGCGGACGATCGACTTCAAGAATGTGGACTACCCGAATTACGGTGCTTCTCTCACGGATTATCCGTGGGAGACCGGGCGCCTGCGGCACGTCACCGAATTGGTGGCGGAAAAATCGGGTTGGGCGAAGAAGAAGAGCGTAAAGGGACATGGTTACGGGATCGCGGCGCACAAGAGTTTTCTAACGTACGTGGCCACGGTTGTAGAAGTCGAGGTGAATGACCAGGGCGAAATCCACATCCCGCGGGTTGATACCGCGGTGGACGCCGGGTTGGTGGCCAATCCGGCAATCACAATCGCCCAGTTTGAGGGTGCGGCGGTGTTCGGCACGAGCATCGTACGCACGGGAGAAATCACGGCGAAAAACGGCGTGATCGAACAATCTAATTTTAACGATTACCCTGTGGCGCGGATTAATGAAGCGCCGCGACAGACGAACGTTTACGTCGTTGAGAGCTCGGCTCCGCCCGCGGGCGTTGGGGAGCCGGGCGTGCCGCCGTTCGTGGCTGCATTCTGTAACGCGATTTACGCCGCGACCGGCAAACGAGTACGGAATCTGCCGCTTTCTTCGAGCGGGCTTTTCGGATAATCGGACGAACGCGAAATTGGAGAAACGATAAGTCATGGACGATGAGAAACGATTGGAACCCCGGAGCGGGAGCGACGCCGGAGCAGCTAAGCAGGAGATCGGCCGAGGGGAAACGCAAGACAAGAGCGTCTCTCGCCGGGAATTCGTGAGCTTTGCGGCCGCTTCGTTCTTCTTCACTCAACTGAGCGGGCAGGCAGCGGGAGCGGAAGCAAGAAATGGCATTCGCTATCGAACACTGGGACGGACGGGGGAAAAAGTCTCGATGGTGGGCCTCGGCGGCTATCATCTGGGTAAACAGTCGGACCCTCAGGAGAGCATCCGCATTATTCGCACGGGACTGGATGAAGGTGTGAATTTCCTCGACAACTGCTGGGACTACAACGGCGGGGAAAGCGAAGTGCGAATGGGAAACGCGCTGCGCGATGGATATCGCCAAAAGACGTTTCTGATGTCCAAGATCGATGGTCGGACGAAAGCCGCCGCGACCAACCAGCTCAACGAGTCTCTGAAGCGGCTGCAGACCGACCACATCGACCTGCTGCAGTTTCACGAAGTGATCCGCGAGACCGATCCCGACCGGGTTTTTGCGGTTGGCGGAGCGATGGAAGCGGTTCAGGAGGCACAGAAGGCCGGCAAGATCCGGTACATCGGCTTCACCGGACACAAAAGTCCGGAGATTCATCTGAAAATGCTGGCTACCGCTTCGCAGCACAAGTTCACGTTTGACGCCGTGCAGATGCCGCTGAACGTGATGGACGCGCATTTTGACAGTTTTGAGAAGAAGATTTTACCAATACTTCTCCAGAGCAACATCGGCGTACTTGGCATGAAGCCGATGGGGGACCACGTGATCCTGGAGAGCAAAACGGCCACGGCCGTGGAATGCCTGCACTATGCAATGAATCTACCCACAAGCGTGGTGATCACCGGATGCGATTCGCTGCCCATTCTTCAACAGGCGCTGCTGGCGGCCCGCAGCTTTCAGCCGATGAACGCCTCCGAAGTTTCCGTGTTGCTGGCGAAGGCGGCGGAAGCCGGCCAGTTTGAGCTGTACAAGACTTCTCACCACTTCGATGGCACGTTTGCCAACCCTCAGTGGCTTGGATAGGAACGCGGCAATTTCCAAATACCAAAACAAAGGAAAAGAAGAAATGCTCGAATACATCAACATCAAAGGTACAACTCTCAAAAGTTCGCGTATTGGACTGGGGACGTGGGCGATTGGCGGCTGGATGTGGGGCGGAACGGACGAGAAAGAGTCCATCCGTACGATTCATACGGCGCTCGACCAGGGGATCAACCTTCTGGACACGGCACCTATTTATGGCCAGGGACGCTCGGAAGAAATCGTGGGGGAAGCCGTCCACCAATACGGACGCAGGGACAATATTATTCTCGCCACCAAATTGGGCCTTGACTGGACGACCGGTGGAATTGAACGGAACTCCAGCCGCGAACGGATTTTGAAGGAATTTGAAGACTCACTGCGGCGACTGCAAACCGATTACATCGATATTTACCAGGTGCACTGGCCGGACACGGTGACGCCAATCGAGGAGACGGCCGGGACGCTGAGGGAACTTTTCGAGCAGGGGAAGATTCGCGCGATCGGGGTCAGCAATTATTCTCCCGCGCAGATGGACCGCTTCCGGGCGGTCACGCCCCTTCACACCGCGCAGCCACCCTACAACCTGTTTGAAAGGGAGATTGAGAGCGATGTTTTGCCGTATGCGCTGAAACATGACATCACAACGCTTACCTATGGCGCGATTTGCCGGGGATTGCTGAGCGGCACGATGAGGGCGGACCGGCAGTTTTCCAAGGACGATTTGCGCAAGTCCAGCGATCCAAAATTCCAGGCGCCGCATTTCACGGAATATCTGGACGCAGCGAAGAAGATGGATGCGTATGCCCGGGAAAAGTTCGCCAAAGGCGTGATTCATCTGGCGGTCCGCTGGCTGCTGGATCAGCCCGGGGTCGGAGTGGCGCTGTGGGGTGCGCGGCGCCCGGACCAGCTCGATCCAATTAAGGACGTGGGCGGCTGGAAATTAACAAAAGAAGATTTCGAGACGATCGACACCATCCTGCGAGAAAGCGTACGTCACCCCGTGGGGCCGGAATTCATGGCGCCGCCAGACCGGGAGACGCCGCAGGAAGTAAAGTGATCACCGCGCCGGGCGATTCCCGGAGCGGCGAAAGAAAGAGCAGGCAGTTGAAGTGCATATCCGAGGCATAAGTTCCGCGGGCTTTCTACTGCTGGCGGTGGCGGCGGCCGGACGCCTCAATATTCCCGCTGCGACAGCTCCGGAAGCGAGCGAACAAAGCCACGTTGTTTCGCTGACGCTTCACGCCGCCGTGAACTCCGAAGGCAAAGACTCTTTCGCGTACAATGGGAAAAACATCGCGCCGGTGATTCGCGTTTTTCCCGGCGACACGTTGAAGATCGACTATGAGAACGATCTTCCCCTCCACTCCACCGAGAGCTGCGCCATTTCTCCCTGCAAGAACATGACGAATCTGCATTTTCACGGGCTGGAGGTTTCGCCGCAAGCACCGCAAGACGATGTGATCGACATGATGGCCATGCCCGGCGACACGCTTCACTACGTCATCAAGATTCCCCCGCAACATCCGCCCGGACTTTTCTGGTATCACACGCACCCTCACGGCGAGAGCCACCGTCAGGCCCTGGACGGAATGTCCGGCGCGATTGTGATCGAGGGGATGGAGCGATATGTTCCGGAAGTTGCCAAATTGCGCGAGCAGGTGCTGGTGGTGCGAGGCGAATCCATCGGGCATTCCGCGAATGCGGCCGCGCTTTTGCGCCGGGTGGATACGGAAACCCCTTCGTGCGGGAGCGAAGCGGAGGCAATCGAGGAAGTGTTTACGGTCAACGGCGAGCTTCGTCCGACGATAGGGATTAACCCAGGGGAGCGGCAGTTCTGGCGCATTGTAAATGCGTCCGCGGATCGATATCTGGATATTCAGTTGGACAAGCAGAAACTGGAAATTGTGGCGATGGACGGAATGCCGCTGGCCTATCACGATCGAAGCCATCCCAGGAAAATTGTGGATCACACGTTGGTGCCGCCGGCGGGGCGCCTGGAAGCGATCGTCACCGGACCCGAAGCGGGGGCGAACGCGAAGCTACGGACGCTGTGCGTGGATACCGGATCCGACGGCGATCCAAATCCGGCGATGGTGCTTGCGGATCTGCAAGGTGGATCCACCGCAGCGCCGCCCCTCAAGGAAAACAATCGTAAGTTGCCGCCGCCGGAATACGAATCCGTTGATCTGCACGCCTATGAAAATTCAAAACCGGACTTTACGGTGACCTTCACGGAAGACAAGAACGGGTTTTATGTGAACGGAAAGAAGTATGAGCCGGATGCGGCGCCCATGACCCATGCTCGGGTGGGAACTTACCAGCATTGGCGCGTAGTGAACGCTTCGGCGGAATTGCATCCGATCCATATTCACCAGGTGCATTTTCTGGCGTACGCCGAAAATGACAAGCCGGTGGAGAATCCGGTGTGGCTGGATACGGTGAATGTGCCGGTTGCGGGGACGGTCGACGTGGTGATGGATTTTACGAATCCCGTTATCAAGGGGATGTCGCTGTTCCACTGCCATCTGCTGAATCACGAAGATAAAGGGATGATGGCGAAGATCCTGTTTGAATAGCGCACTGAGCGCGGATCAAGGCTGCGCGGGCTCCTCGACGGTGAGAAACTGATCGGCCTTCACGCCGTGGAGCATCTGGCGAATTCCGGAGGGCCATTTGATCTCGATGTCCGCCGATTGCGCGTTGCCCAGCCCAAAATGCAGCCGCTTGTCGTTTGAGGAGAGGTAACTGCCTGCGGCTGTTGCGAAGCGGACCTGGCCATTCACCTGAACACGCGCGCCGAAGCCGTCGCGGTTGCTTCTCTTGCCGCGAAGGGTGATGGTGAGCCAGTGCAAATTCCCGCCGCGGTTCCAGAAAAATTGCGGGCGATCTCCAAGCGAAGTCGCGACCGCATCGATCCATCCATCGTTGTTTAGATCGCCGAAGGCGGCGCCGCGTCCGGCGAACGGCACGTCCGAACCCGCGTCTGCCTTTTCGAAGCGCCCGTGGCGATTCATGGCCAACAATGGAGGATCTTTGTAGCGCAATGAACTGTCGTACTTCTCCACATTGTCGAAGACGTGGCCCTGAACAATAAATGCGTCTTTCCATCCATCGTTGTCGAAATCCTCGAGGCCCACTCCCCAGCCGGAGGATTTTCCGGAGAGAGTGCCGAATCCGGTTTCGAGTTCCTGAGCGCTGAACGAGCCGTTGCCGTCATTATGAAACGGCACGTAGGGCTGGTGTGGGAGCTGCGTGACAAGAAGATCAGGAAGGCCATCGTTATCGTAATCTTGAAAAACCACGCCCATGCCGGATAGCATTTTTCCGTCGCTGGTCAACGCCGCGCCGGATTCGAGGGCGCATTCGGTGAAGGTGCCATTGCCGTTGTTGTGGAAGAGAAATTGATTGGTGACGTCGTTGGCCACAAAAATATCCGTGAAACCGTCGCCATCGTAATCGGCAAAGGCTACGCCCAGGCCGTGGCCTTTTTTCGAGGCGATGCCCGATGGGACGCTGACATCTTCAAAAGTGCCGTCGCCGCGATTGTGATAGAGGATGTTTGAGACGGCGGGAAATTCCGTGGGCGGGCAGTACATGGCATTTTCGTTGCCGCAGGTTTTGCTGTTGGCCACGGTCCAATCGAGATACCGGGTGACGAAGAGATCCAGGCGGCCGTCATTGTCGTAATCGAAGAATCCGGCGGAAACAGACCAGCCACCCGCGGCCACGCCTGCTTTCGCCGTCACGTCTGTAAATGTGCCGTCGCCATTATTGTGGTAAAGAATGTTTTTTCCGAAGTTGGTGACGTAGATGTCGGGATAGCCGTCGTTGTCGTAATCTCCGACGGCAACACCCATCCCGTAATCGCCGTCGTCGACGTTCGCCAAACCGGCCTGCTGCGTGACATCCGTGAAACTGCCGTCTTTGTTTTGGCGATAGAGACGGTTCCAGTAAGCGGGATCGTGCCGATCGAACCCCGGAAGCCTGGGCAGTGGATCGCGGACGCGCCCGGCGTTGACGAGGAAGACATCGAGCAAGCCGTCGTTGTTGTAGTCCAGGAGCGCGACGCCGCCGGGCATGGTCTCGATCAGGAATTTTCGGGAAGTCGGTGAGTTGCGGAGAACGAAATCAATTCCCTTCGGCGGGCGAGGATCGAAACGCGGGCCAGTATCGGGTGCGGGAGCCTGGGCAAGCAAACTGCACGCGCAGAGCAGAGCAAGCGCGCCGGGTTTTGTGAATCGGACCGCAGGCAATTCGAATCTCTCTCTCAAGTTCCACGGACAGAACCGCGCGTCATGGGATTCCCGGAGAAGCGGAGCTGGCCTGGGGCGTAGACTCAATTCGCGCGGTTGATTTCCAAGTCACTGCCCCGAGGATCGTCGGCAATGTCGACTGTGAGCATGTGCCGATACCCATCCACGGAATCCGACAACTCGTCCGGCTTGTGTTTTAGAGTTATATGGGCCGACGGGCTCTGCCAATCGTAAACTTCGAGGTGAATTGTCTTCCACCAGGGAGCGAAGGCGCCCTTACGTTCTCCGACGTGCAGGGAGAGCCCCGTGGATGTTACCGCGCAGGAAAATTCGATGCGCAGAAAATCGCCTCGCGTGTAGGCCAGAGTCTTCCCGTCATCGAGATACACGGACCCGCGGCAATTTTCTCCGGGATATACGCGCAGAGTGAGGGGGCCTTGCGGCGTCTCCTCGGTGCTCTGGACGAGAGGCTGGACGGGAATGATCGAGCCCTCGCGCACATAGACGGGAAGAACGTCCAGCTTCGGCTGAATCATGGGTTCCGCGGCTTTCGAGATATCATGAGTTCCGGCTTCCTGAATTTTTGCTCCTGTCCAGTAGTCGTACCAAATGCCGGGAGGAAGCTTGAGGGCGTACGCTTCCGGTTGTTCCGGAAATGGCGGCGGGGCAACGAGGAGGTCTGGGCCGAACAGGAACTCGTTTCCCGCACGGACGTCCAGAGGCTGTGAGTCTTTTGTGGCGTGAGGAAACTCCAGGAAGAGCGGCCGGACGACGGGCACTCCGGTGCGGGACAGTTCTTCAACCAAGGTGTAAAGATATGGCATCAGGCGGTAGCGCTCTTCAATGTAGCGGCGGCGGATGGCTTCCTGCTCGGGGCCGTGGACCCAGACTTCCTTGTCGCCGGAGCCTTTGTCCGTGTGATTGCGATCGATCGGTTGAAAGGTGGCAAGTTCTGTCCAGCGGGTGAGCAGGGCCGGGCTGGGAGTTCCGATAAATCCGCCCACGTCGGCGCCGCTGAGCCCAAAACCGCTCAGGCCCAGGTTCAAGAGCATCGGCGTGGTCATGCGCAGATGGTCCCAAGAAGCGGTATTGTCGCCGGTCCAGGTCGCGGCATAACGCTGGCCGCCGGCGTAGGTAGCTCTCGTCAAGACGAAAGGGCGCAAGTCCGGATCAAGTTTCCGCAGTCCATCATAAGTGGCGCGGGAATTTTCCATTCCGTAAACGTTGTGAATTTCCAGGTGAGATGTGGTCCGGGGACGGAAGCCAGGCTCATCGATGCGATGCTGGACATTGTCGGGCATCGTCAAATTGTCGGTCAAGAAAACGCTCGGTTCGTTCATGTCGTTCCAAAAGCCGGCGAGGCCCTCCGACAAGAACGGTTTGTAGAGGGAACCCCACCAGTCCCGGGTTTTTTCCTGGGTGAACTCCGGGAAAACGGAGGGGCCGGGCCAAACCGTGCCGACGTACGCCGAACCATCGGCATTCTTCACAAACTGATCACCGGCGATTCCCGAGTCGTAGGGCGCGTAACCGGCGCCGGGAACGCGGGCGATGTGCAGATCTGTGATCGCGACAACGTGGAAGTCTTCGCGTTTGAGGTCCGCAAGCATCTGCTCAAAGTGGGGGAACCGATCTGTGTCCACGGTGAAGGGGCGATGCTCTTTCTGAAAGTCGATGTCCAGATAGAGCACGTCGGAGGGAATCTTGTCGGAGCGCAAGCGCGAGGCTATTTCACGGACGCGAGCTTCGCTCTCGTAGCTGAAGCGCGATTGCTGAAAGCCGAGTGACCAGAGCGGAGGAAGAGGCGGCAGGCCCGTGAGCCAGGCGTAAGTTTGCACAACTTGTTTCGGATCCGGGCCGTAGAAAACGTAATAGTCGATCGGGCCGCCCTCGGCTCCAAATGAATAAGTGTTTCGTTCGCTTTTTCCGAAATCAAAACAGGTGGACCAGGTATTGTCGAGCAAGAAGCCCATGGAGCGTCCGGCACGCATGGTCATGAAAAAGGGGATGCTCTTATAAAGGGGGTCCGTCGATTGCTGAAAACGGAATGCATCCGTGTTCCAGAGGCGGAAGGCTTGCTCGCGGCGATCGAGGGGCCCAGTTTTGTCGCCCAGGCCAAAATAATGTTCGTCCATGGGCATTTTCTTGAACACGCGGTAGGAATCGGAGTGGAATTCCACGGGCCATCCTTCGGCGTCTTCCTGAAGGATGTTGCCCGACAAATCGGAGGTGGAAAGCCCTAGTGTGGAAGGCTCGATCCGAACGCTCAGAGATTTGGTGTGAAACCCAACGGTGTAGGTAGCAGCGTCGGGAGTGACGTCGACATGCTGACGGCGAATCTCGGCGGGAACTGCCCAGGATGCGTCTTCCGGCAGCACGCCATTCGCGGAGAGGCGAACGCGCAAAACATCGTCGCGCAGGGCGAGGACTTGGAGCAGCATGCCCGCGTGGCGCACCTCGATACCATTCGGAAGAGCTTTGCTGGAATCGGGTTCCTGCGATTTGGCCGCATTCTTCCCGACCCCGGGCTTCTCGCGACCGGCGGCAAATCCCGTTTGAATTGCCAGACAGGTGAAACCGAGCAGTAGCAGAACAGAGCCGGTGCGGTGCAGTCTTTTCCTAGCCGATATCGGAATCTTCATTCTTCCGTCCTGGTATACCGCGAAGGCTCAAGCCATTCCTGATGCCCCATCGCGACATAGACGAGGGGAAGGCACTTCTTTTGTTGCAGGAGACCATCCAACTCTCCTGAGTAATTCGTCTTGAGGCAGTTTCCTAATCGCCAAAAACTCCAGCGTTTGAAGACCGGAGTTAAGGGCGGACAGGCCAGGGATACTTCCTCGACTTCAAACTGTTTCTCCCGGCCTGCCTCGCCGATGCTCTCCCAGGGTAAGGAGGGCAAACTTTGGATCGCGTCAGGTGCTAGAAGTAGAACTTCCCGGCAAATTGCAAACTGCGAGCCGGGTAAGCGGACGTGATAGTGCCGAAGTTCGAGTCGCCCAGGTTGGAATCCGGCACGAAGAAGTTCGGATGGTTGAAAGCGTTAAAGAGTTCGAAGCGGAATTGGAAACGCTTGGTCTCCGTGATGTTCCACCATTTCTGAAGTCCCATGTCCCAGTTCACGAACCCAGGCGCGCGGAGGTTCGAAAGGAACCTTGCGGAATCCCCGAAGGTGAAGGGTGCGGGTTGCGAGAACGCCGCGGGATTGATCCAGTCGTTGATGGATTGATTTTGCGGCACGGGGCTTACGCCAGGAACTATGTTGGGGCGCTGGTTGAAGCCGAAGCCGCCGGTGTTGTTCTGCGCCGGGTTGATGGAGATGGGCAGGCCTGTATGTGCGGTGAGAATGCCGCTCAACTGCCAGCCGCCGAGCACGGCGTTCATGGGACGGTTCCAATCCGCGCCAAACATCTTGTTCTTGCCGAAAGGCAGTTCGTAGTTGTAGTTGATGACCAGGCTGTGGGTCAGGTCGCTCGCGTCAACGGAGCGCTCCGCGGCCAGATCGTAGGAGTTCCGGACGGAACTTCCTGAGCCAGGAAACGCCCAACCGGAAGCACCTTGAACGTTATCGAGGAATTTGGAATAGGTGTACGAAGCATTTACCTCCAAGCCGGAGTGCCAACGATGCGTGTAGGTAAGTTGGAGCGCATTGTAGGTGGAAGAACCGACTGAAGGCTGTGCTTCGGTTACGCTGCAATACTCCGGATACGGGAGGAGGAGTTGTCCCTGCTGAATCGTTGGATTACTGAGTCCGCATCCGCTGGAAGTAATCTTGCCAAAGAACGGATTGGGAACTTGCTGAAGAAGCTGGTTGCCCATGGCCAGATCTGCGACAGGAAGTTCGTTCCACTCCAGGTATTGCGAGAGGACGTGTACGCCGTGGTTGCCGACGTAACTGACGTCGAGCATGTCGTTGTTGGTGAAGCTGTATTGCACCCCGAACATCCACTGCTGCACGTAGGGTGAATGACGGACCGCGTCGGTGACGGGATTGAGTCCGAAGCCGACGTCCGTCAAGCCGCCCAGGGAATTGCCCGTTGAAGGAACCTGGCCGTTGGGAAACGCACTGGGCAATCCCAACGTGGTATTCCCACTGAGAGTAGAGGACGGGTTCAGCCCACCATTGAGGGTGGTTACCCAAGGAGTGCCCTGGGAGTAGCCGATGCTCGGGCCCTGTCCGTAGTAATTGGGAACAAAGAAGACGCCGTACCCGCCACGCAATACCAGTTTGTCCTGCAATTGGTAGGCAGCACCGATGCGCGGAGCAAAGTTGGTGTGGGAAGTATTGTAGAGGCCGGGATTATTGTTCGTGTTGAAGACAAGTTCACCCGGAACATTGAAGCCGACAGCAGAACTGATGGGGTTCGACGCGGTGAAGTCAAAGTACTGCTGTTGGTTATGCCGTTCGGTTGGGGCAGTCTGAATTTCGTAGCGCAACCCCAGATTGAGAGTGAGCTTCCTTGTCAGCTTCCAGCCATCCTGCACATACCAGCCGAGAAGATGCTTGTCGGTAGCGGGGAAAATATTGAGGCCAGTCTGGTCCGTGCCGCTTCCGACCCCGAGAAGGAACGAGGCGAATCCATTGCCGGTGTCGGGTGTCGCTTGCTGGGGATCCGGCCCGGCGGTGGATGTAGTTTGGAACTGAAGAGTGGTGTTGGCGTAGTGGCCGCCATCAATGCGCGCCCAAACGTCCATAAAGCCAAAGGCGATCGTGTGCTTGCCTTTGATTTTCGTGAAGTCGATCGAACTGGTCCAGATGGTTTGCGGCACGATGTAATTGTCCAGATTGGGCGGAGCTCCAAGGCCCGAATAACTCTGCGGTTGAATCTGGGGGAAAGACGGAGCAATCCCATCAATGAAGGACGGCAGTCCGAGCGTGGAAGATTGGAATCCAAAGCTCTGCGTGGTGGACTGCTCGACGTGACGGTTTACGCCAAAATTCAGGCTCATGTCGAACGTGGGGCTGAATACGTGGTTATAGCCCGCATTGACGCTATAGCGGTTGTTGGGAGCAGTTACGCCCGGACCTCCCGGATCGGTGGCGCCGTAATAGGTTGGCGAGTTAATTTTCGATTCATATTTCTGCGACCAGCGCACGTTGAGACGGTCATTGTCGGAGAAATTGTGATCGATGCGGAAGGAGTATTCATTGGAAGTCGCCTGCGCGGCAGCCGCATTGGTGTAATTGTTGATGAGATTGTTGTTTGAGGGGCTGGGCCAATAGTTGCCAGTTGCGATACTCGATGCGATGGTGTCCAGGAGCGGCCCCGGAATGATGTTCGTTACACCCAACCCGGTTTGAATGTTGCCGGAGATGGGGTCTCGAATGAATTTGGTGGTGCCGGGCAAAGTGCCAGCCGGACAATTGCTGACGCTATCCCCGGTGACAGGATCCACTCCGCCGCATGAAACCTGGCGCGTGGTGAACGGGTTATAGACTTCACCGCTGTAAATGGGGCGGCCGAGGTAATCAACTCCAGTTTGCGGGCCCAGGAACGCCGAGAAATTTCCAGAGCGTTGCTGTGAGGTGGGCATTGTGCCCAGGAACGTGGCCGGGGTCGACTGGCGCAGGCCTTCGTAATACCCAAAGAAGAAAGTTTTGTCCTTGCGGATAGGGCCACCAACAGTGCCGCCAAATTGATTGCGGGTGAAACTGGGTTGTTTGCCGTTGTTGAAAAAGTATCTCGCATCGGCGTTGCTGTTCCGGTAGAACTCGAACGCATCGCCGTGTAACTGGTTGGAGCCGGACTTGGTAACGACGTTGATTACGTTACCGCTGCTCCATCCGTACTGGGCAGTGAACGCGTTGGTCTGAATCTTGAATTCCTGCACGTCGTCCACGGACGGCACATAAACCACGCCACCCCAATCGAGGCGGGTGTCATAGGTTCCGTCCAGCAAGTAGGCGGCAGTGTTGAAGAAAGTGCCGCCGAAATTGAGGAAAGACACATCCTGGTCCGCGCTTCCCGAGATACCCGGGGCTCCCACGACTTGAAGTTCGGCGGCGTTGCTGACCGAAGAGTTAAGAGTGGCCAAGCCGATGACGTTGCGCAGGTTCAGGGGCAGTGCCGCCACTTGCCGCGCGGAAACGTCCGAAGCGATGTTGGCGTTCTCCGCGTTCATCAGAGGCGCCTGCGAAGTGACTTCGACACTTTCGGTAACCGCGCCGACGGACAAACTGATTTTTTCCTCGGCGTTCTGCCCGGGTATCAGCTCGATCCCCTCTTGCCTGTAGTGCTTGAACCCGGGGGCCTCCACCTGCAGCTTGTAGGTAGCGGGCGGGAGGAGTGTGAACGAATAGAGTCCATTGTCGGAGGTCACATAGGTACGAGAAATGCCGCGTTCGGGACTGACCAGAGTTAACTTGGCGCCGTTCACTGTCTGACCCGAAGCGTCGAGGACAGTTCCACTGAGTGTCGCGGTGATTGCCTGGGACTGGGCGCAAGACTGCCCGGCGGACAAGCCCATTGCCACGAGAATGCCGATCAAGATTCCTAGCTTCAACGACCATACTTTGCCTGACATTAAGAAATTCCTCCTGGACACCCTGGCTGGAGCCAGGATGCCACCCCGAAATCTGTCCGCACCCAGCAAGCTCCCCTGCCGCTTGGATGCGCTCGTGCTTTCTAGTACCGTGCGAGGACTGACAGAACCAATTCAAAAGACTGGTGCAACTTATAGAAAACTCCGTTCCACGCTGGCAATGCTTTGCTGGTAAAGGAAACAGGATAAGAAAGAAAAGACCCGTGATTGTGGCGTAAAACGCATCCTGTCTGCAAGTTACGGAGACGTTAAGAGGACGTTAAGAGCCCCAAAATTTCTGTTTTACGTTGCGGCGGACGGTAAACCGCTGTAGCATCTGAGGAAATCGCTTTCTTGATGACCTGAATTTGTGATTCTGGTGCTCGCCTGGGTGCAATGGCGACATTCTTTGGCTGGGTTGGGGCGTTAGGGGAACCTTGCTAGCAGAGCAGGTAACGGAAAGCTGGACACCTTCCAGCGAACTCGAAAAGACCGCCGTTCAACAGCAACTCGAGAAGTTGCTCGCTACACCTCTATTTAATTCCAGTAAACGTTATCCGAGCTTCTTGAAATTTGTGGTTACGCGCTCGCTGGCAGGGCAGACGGACCAACTTAAAGAGAGAATTCTGGGAGTGGAGATCTTCGGCCGCGCGGCCGACTACGACACGAACACGGACCCGATCGTGCGGGTGACCGCCGCGGAAATTCGCAAGCGGATCGAGCAGTATTATCAAGACCCGAAGCATAGCCAGGAGATTCGGCTGTACTTGCCTAGCGGTTCTTACGCGCCACAGTATTCATGGCCTGGACGCCCCGCGGGTTTACCAGCAAATGCGATCGCATTACCCGGCCCTGTAGAGGAAGTGAACTCGAGCCGTCCGACGAATGAAGTTTCTGCGGAGTCTCGTTCAGTCCGGCTGGGAGCGAAGTCCGCAGTTGCGTTGTTGCTGCTATTGCTGGGGGGAGTTTCGACGGGGATATGGTATGCGACCAGGCCACCGGCGCTGAAACAGTTTTGGGAGCCGTTTGTGAAGTCTTCGGAACCTGTGCTGTTTTGCATCGCCGACCAGATCCAATATTCCACGATTCGACTTCGCGATGCTGCCGACCCGCAGCGGGAAATCACGTTAAACGACAGCATGGTGACCATCATTATTGATGACGTGAGCCCTCTTGTTAATTTGGCGGGATTGCTGCGGACGTACGGCAAGACGTATCGGGTGCAGGGAGAAGCCACCACCAGCCTGACCGACCTGCGCCGCGGTCCTTCGGTTTTCATCGGCGCTTTTGACAATGGATGGACGCTGCGGCTGACCGCGCCTCTTCGGTACCACTTCGCAAACGACAAGGAAATGGCGCAATTCTGGATCGAAGACCGCGCCAACCCCGGAAAGCGCGACTGGATGCTGGATCGCAGCGTGCAACAGCAAACCGGGACTTACAAGGATTACGCCATTGTTGCCCGCCTGGTGGATCCGAATACGGATCAATTCGTGGTCGTGGCCGCGGGAATTGGAAGAGGCGGAACGGTTGCCGCGGGCGAGTTCCTTGTGGATGCAAATCGCATGGACGAAATGCTGAAACAAGTGCCGCGAAACTGGAAACAAAAAAACGTCGAAATCGTTCTGGAGACGCAGGTGATACAAGGACGTTCGGGCCCGCCGCGCATCGCTGCGGTTCATGTCTGGTAATTCGACAAAGTCAAGAAGCCCGAGTCGTTAGATTTTCCAGGTGATTCACGACCTTTTCGATCGCACGAATCACAAGCTCTGGTTCTTCCTGCATGATCCAGTGGTTGCTGCTCCCCGCCAACACGTATTCCCCTTGCGGCAGGCGTCCGGCCATCGCGGCATGTTCGCTACGGCGGCGTTCGGGCGCGGTACTCGCGGACAAAATCACCGCGGGCTTGTTGAAAAAGTTTGCAGATTTGGCGGCTTCCGCCGCGCTGACGGGCAAATTCTCCAATTGGCTGGCGATCGTAAGCGCGAATTTGGGTTGGATCCAGAAAACGGCGGCCATAGCTCTTTCATTCGGGGGAAGCGCGGAGAACCACGGACTCGAAACGGTTCCGGAGTCCGCTGGCGTTCCTCGACTGATCAATCGCACGAGATAACCGCCCAGTTTCTTCGCGGCAGTGGTGAGAAGAAAAGCCACGAAACGGATGAGTCCGATACGGGCAAGAAACGCGGCGCGCCGGCAAACCTTTGCTCCGATGAGGGTGAGCCTGCGATCGTGTTCGGAGGGTGGATTCCATTCGGCGGGCGCCACCGGATCAACGAGCACCATTCCGGCCACCTCGTCGGGGAAACGCGCCGCAAAAACCGGCATCGTGAGTCCCCCGAAGGAATGTCCCACAAGCACGTAGGGAGACGGGATCGCGGCCCGCTGCAGCAAAGCGTGCAGTTCGTCGACGAGGCGATCAGCCGTCCGAGGCATGGGGCCTAAATCACTCCATCCCAACCCAGCCCGGTCATAACTGACAACGCGGAACGATTTCGACAAGGAATGTTGCAGCTCGGTCCAGCTCAGCACAGTGGACATGAGCCCTGCTTCCAGCAATATCGTTGGCCCCCCGCTCCCCGATTCAAGGAGATGCAGGCGGTGACTTCCGAGATCGACCAATCTGCCCGGCGGCGGATAGAGTTTCGCATCCTTGCGCGTGCCCAGAATCTGGTAGAGCACGCCCAGCATCGCGCCAAATAATGCAACGCCCGCTATCCAAATCAGTATTTGAATCAACTTCCTCCCTCCTCGAAAACCTACCGCAAGCGCTTAGATGATTTCGCCCTGAATCCGGCTACGGACATCCTCCGCGGCATCAAAACCGGTTTCGACGCACTCCCCAACCGACCGGCCCTTCAGGAAATTGCCCGCGATTCCCAGGCCGTGGGTCATACTCAAAATGTTGCGGATCTCTGCGATCCGCTGCGCGTGCCCGACGTTGTATTGCGGCAATGCCATTGGATCGGTCTACACCACGCGGTCCAACGGTTCTCCCGTGATCCCCAAGGCGCGGGCGTTTTCCGCCTGTACGATCCGCGCGTATGCTTCTTCGCCGACACTTTGTGCGCCGTTGTTCGCTGCTCTTCCGGCGAAGCTGGTCATCAGCACCTTGCCTTCCGGGGCGCGGCCAGGAAGCAGGGAAGAATTCCAGAATGTGCAGATTGTTTCCCATCCCTCTCGCCGGGGTACCATGAAGCCGAATCCATCGAGTGGGTTGGAAACCTGCGAACGGTCATACGCGGAAGCCACCGAGCAAACGGGCGCGTACTCAATTCTGTTCAGTTGAGAAGCAAGCTGCGGCGCGGCGTTTTCCAAAAGCTGTGCTGCAGCGTACGCGGGGATCGCCAGGATCAGGTGCTCGGCGGTTATTTTTTCGCCGCTCGATGAAACAACCTGCCAGGCGGCTCTGGCGATATCACTTGGATTTGGCACTCGTGTGAGGCATGCGATTCCTTCGCGATAGCGGACCTGCCCGTGCAGCTTTTCGGCGAGTTTTTCCGGCAGCGCCGCCATGCCCGACCGGAAAGAGCCGAGGGACGGCAGCGCACTGGTGACGCGAAAAGAGTCGCGCGTCCCGTTCGCGCCGGCCTGCCGCAGCCATGCGTCAACTTCCGGCAGCCGCCGCCTTAAATTGCGGGCCCGAATCGCGCCGCGCACCAGGCTTCCCTGGCTACGTTCCCATTCCACGAGAGCTGGAAAAGCGCTTTCCATGCCCATTTTGTGGGCGTCTCCGAAAAAAATCGTCGAAACAAGAGGGTCCACGATATAATCCAGCACCTCATCGCCAAATTTCCGCCGAACGAATTCGGCCAAGCTCTCCTCATGCCGAGGGGGTTGGGTAGAGCCAAACACCTCAGTGAGAATTCTTAACTTGGAAGCAATCCCGATCAGACTTGTGCCAAGGAGCCCGGCTGGCGAGAAAGGCGCGCGGTGCAGCCGGGCGTTGCGCACGATGTAGCGCTTGGCTGCGGAGTCGCCCGCTACAAATTCGGATTGGAGATTCAGTTCGTGGACAAGCCGCCAGACCAGAGCTGGAAATCGCGGGAATTGAGGTCCAGTCTCAAACAGGAAACCGTTCTTGCGGATCGTGGAAATCAAACCGCCGGGGCGGTCGTGGGCTTCCAGAACGAGACAGGGAATTCCCAACTGTTTCAGGCGGTAGGCGCAAGCCAGGCCCGAGATTCCCGCGCCTATTATCACAACTTTTTCTGTGTATCCCACAACGGTCATACCCTATCAAACTTCGCGGAGCCGCCGACCTGCGCCAAGCTCACGCAATTCTGCCAGAATAGATGTCCGGAAGGCCCGTGGAGTCACTACTTAATTTCTTTCAGAATTATGCCGCCCATGGCGAGGAAATTGCCGTGCGGCAGAGGCGCGGATATCGAGCCGAGAGCTGGACGTATGCGCAAATCGCTCAAGGAGCGAACCGGCTGGCGCGCGAACTCGAGACCCGTGGAATTAACAAGGGCGATGCGGTTTTATTGTGGGGCGAGAACTCAGCGGAATGGATCACGGTGTTTCTCGGGTGCATGCTTTGCGGCGCGGTTATAGTTCCCATCGATCATGCGTCGTCGAAGGAGTTTGCGGGACGAGTGTCCCGGGAGGTGAACGCAAAGCTGCTCTTTTGCGCGTCTGCGGAAAACGATTATGGGAGCATCCCCGCAATCCCACTGGGGTCGCTTTCCACGGTAACGGCTCGACATGATTCGTCCCCGTACCCCTCGCCGCCGCTTTCCCGTCAAGACCGCTTGGAGATCATTTTCACCTCAGGCACCACGGCTGAACCCCGCGGCGTGGTGATCTCGCACGGAAACGTGCTGGCGAACATCGAGCCGCTGCAAACCGAAATTCAGAAATATCTTCGCTATGAAAAAATCGTCCACCCGCTTCGCTTTTTGAACCTGCTCCCCCTCAGCCATGTGTTCGGCCAGATGCTCGGAGTATTTATTCCCTCCCTGCTGGCGGGCACCGTTGTCTTCATTGATTCGCTGAGACCTGCGGAGTTCGTGGACACGATCCGGCGCGAGCGGGTTTCTGTGGTGGTGGCGGTGCCGCGTTTCATTGAATCGCTGCGACGTGAGGTGGAGCGCCACGAGGAGCGCGCGGGAAGAATCGAACGATTCCGGAAGAATTTCGAGCGGGCGGAAAAGGAGCATTTTCTGCGACGTTGGTGGCGATTCCGCGGAATCCACGGGCGACTTGGCTGGAAATTCTGGGCGTTCATTTCCGGCGGAGCCGCTCTTCCGCAGGATGCCGAGAAGTTCTGGAACCGATTGGGGTACGCCGTTATTCAGGGATATGGAATGACCGAAACGACCTCGCTCATCAGCCTGAATCACCCATTCCATTCCACCCAGGGATCGATCGGCAAAGTGTTTCCTGGAATGGAAGTGCGTGTCGACGAGAATGGGGAAATTCTGGTCCGTGGAGAAAACCTCGCGAGTGCATACCGGCAGAATGGGCAGATGCTGTCTGTAGCCGAACCGGACGGTTGGTTCCGAACGGGAGACATCGCGGAGACCGACGAGAACGGGGATTTGTATTTCAAGGGCCGGCGAAAGAATGTGATTGTCACGCCGGCGGGGATGAATGTGTACCCGGAAGATCTGGAAAAAGCGCTGAGAGCACAACCAGGGCTTCGCGATTGCGTCGTGGTCGGTCTCGAGAGGGATGGCAATGCTGAACCGTGTGCCGTGCTTTTGCTGAACGGCAACGCGGGCAACCCGGCTGCGGTGATTGAGGGCGCCAATCAAGGCCTGGCCGAGTACCAGAAAATGCGCGACTGGTTTCTGTGGCCGGAGCCGGATTTTCCGAGGACGCCGACCCAAAAGCCAATTCTCCCGCGCATTCGCGATCTGGTACAAAACGTAAGGAGCGCGACCACGGAAAATTCGCCGACTTCCGATTCGCTTGCCGGATTGATCACGCGGATCACCGGGCGTCCCGTCCAAGTGGGCTCGGGCGACGCGAATCTCGAAACTGATTTACACCTCACTTCTCTCGATCGCGTCGAGTTGATGAGCGCTCTGGAAGAGCGCCACCAGGTGAACTTGAGTGAAGCACAGTTTCAGGACGTCAGTACGGTGGCGCAACTTGAAAAGCTTCTCGTGCAGGGGAGTTCCGCTCCCATTCAGCACGTCTATCCCACCTGGCCTCAACATTGGCTAATCAAAGCTTTTCGCCTGGCCGTTTATTACTTGCTTGCCTGGCCGGCAACATATCTCCTTGCAGCACCCCGGATTCGCGGCCGCGAGAATCTGCGTGGGCTTGAAGGTCCGGTACTGGTGATTTCCAATCACGTGACCTATCTCGACATCGCCTGGGTCCTGCCGGCGCTTCCGGCCAGGTTCCGAAACCGCCTCGCCACAGCGATGCGCGGTGAACGGCTTGCAGAAATGCGGCGCCCATCGCACCGCTTGGGGCTTTTCGAGCGATTCATGGAGCACCTGAGATATTTTCTCGTGCTGAGTCTTTTCAATGTTTTCCCGCTGCCGCAGCACTCTGGTTTTCTGCGCAGCTTTGGCTTCGCGGGAGATCTAGTTGACCGCGGCTGGAGCGTTCTGGTTTTTCCGGAAGGCATCACAAGCGAAGATGGAAACATGACGCCTTTTCGCGCGGGCATCGGCCTGCTCGCGAAACAGTTAAACCTACCCGTTGTTCCAATTTACCTGCATGGGCTATTCGATCTGAAGCAGAAGGAGCAGATCCTAACCCGGCCCGGGCATGTGCACGCTACGATTGGCGCGCCGGTGCATCTTGCCCCGCACCAGGACGCGGAGGAAATCACGCGTGAACTGGAACGCCGTGTACGTGAACTTCAATCTGTCTGAGAAAATTCGACCCTGCGTATCGCTTGGAGCCGCCGAACCAGAAAGAACAGAAGAACAATCCCAACCACCAACGCGATCGAAGCCCATTTCTGGTCCACAAGGAAGTGCTTCGCTGCCACGCCGTAGCGTGCTCCCAGAAATGCTTCGATGAAGAACAGAGAACCGCGTCCGAGCAGGGTGCCGATGACAAACGTCGTAAAGGGCACCTGGAAAACTCCTTGCGCGATCACGAACGGCTTGAATGGGACCGGGAACGGCGCCACCGCGGGAAGAAAGACGGACGCCATGGGATATTCTTGAATCAACTTTCGAATCCTGCCCGGCGGATGCCCCTGGCTCTTGCGATAGTAAGCTTGCCCGCCCTTCCGGGCCAGCCAGTAAATCCAGATGCAACCGGCGAGAGAACCGAGCGCGGCCATCGCGGCATAATACGGCATGCGGACGGGATGCCTGCTGGAAAGCTCCATCACAAGTACATCTGTAACCAGGGGAAGCGGGACGAACGAGGAATCGATGAACGCCGACAGGAGCAATCCGACTCCGCCCAGGGCGGGCAGCGTCAACTTTAGCCAGGATCTGAATTGACTCCATCCCACGGCATCCTCAATTAGAGCGACCTGAAATTATGCGACGATTGGCCACCATCGGACCGCATTTGCCGATCAATTCTTGAACACTTGCGATGGTTAGCCTGAAAAAATGAAACACGGCGATCAAGTCCAGTTCAGATGAATTCGCATAAAGCACTTCTCGACACAAACCAGCGTGCCGCTTTCCAACCTCGAGAGAACATCCAGTAGTAGATGCGTCTTGCCCCGGAAGCGGCGCAATGAATTTTGGCCCTTGACCCGAAAATTTTCAGGGTTCGATGTATCTCTTGGGCAGATTCCAGTATCCAAGTCCTTGTCACCAGGGACCGCCGTTGCTCGTTCAGTACCATTGTGGCCGGAGTGAGGTAGCTGAACGAATCAAGTCAGCTTTTGTATAATCGGTGGTGAGCTAACCCAGCCCTATCACCCCTGGTCATCTTCTGCAAAGTTGAGGTTGGATTCATGTCCACACTGGAACACCCGCAACCTACAGTTCCTTCGCAGTCGTTTCGCCTCGACGTACCTTTACATACCCTTTTGCAGCAACCTGGGCAACGGCCATCGCCGCATTCTTCAAAAGAGGCGGGGGGGCTCCCGGAACCGATTTTCCCAAAGCAACCCGAGTTGCTTCATGAACTCGATTCGGCAGACATCGCGGCACACGATCACGTGCTGCACACTGGAAAGCGGGAATGGCCCGTTTCCCGCATCCTGACGACCATGCGGGGCTGGATGGTGCCTTACCTCAAATCGCGCGTTCTCCCTGGTGATTTTCAGCCAATCATCTCGTACCTGTTCACCGAGTGGAAATGCAACCTGGATTGCCATTACTGCTGGTCGTACGACAACCGGGTGAAGGGGATGACTGAAGAAACTGCGCGGCGCGCCATTGACTGGCTGGAAGGAACCCCTTGCCGCGTTCTGGCTCCCACGGGGGGAGAGCCGCTGCTGCGTCCCGATTTTGTGCACAAAGTGATTTACTACGCGGCGAAGAAGGACTTCTGGGTCTACCTGGCCACGAATGCGCGCTTGCTTCGCCCCGAGGTCACGGACCGTCTTGCCGACGCGGGAATCGCAACCATCAATTTCGCGGTGGATGCGATCAAGGAAAAGCCGGGATTGCCGAAAGCGCTGGAACACGTACGTTCCAACTTCGATTATCTGGTGAAACGCCAATACCGGTACGGCTACACGGTCTTCTTCAACACCAACATTTGCCGCACCAACATAGATGACGTCAAAGAGTTGGTGGAAATCGCCCACGATAATGGGATTTCGCTTACGTTTCACATCAACGAAGCACCGATGATGGAACAATCCCACTTCAAACATCTCCACGAAAACGATACGTACATCCGGCCACAAGATTTTCCCATGGTCGACGAGTTGCTGGATTGGCTGATCGACAAACAGCGGCAGGGCTACAAGATGGTGGACTCCATTCCGCGCTTGCAGAATATGAAAGGCTTCATGCGCGGAGTTGGCGAGCACTGGGGCTGCCGCGCCGGCCAGAACTGGCTGATCATTCGCACGGACGGAACGCTTGCGCCTTGCTTCCCGATGTATAACGCGACCTATGACTGGGGTACGGTGGAAAATCAGAAGTTTGATTTGAAGCAACTTGCAGAGATGAAGCATGGCTGCGAGCCGCACTGTTTTTCGACGCTCGGCTATAACGTCGCCTATTGTTACGACGCGACCCGGGTTATGAAGTGGCTGTACAAGCAGGCGATCAACGGATTCCAGGGAGTAACGGGAAGCTTCGAATAATTGGAAGACGGAAGCGCAGCTCCCTGGCTGTTGTGCGGGATCGCGCCACGCTGCATTTCTGTCACTCCATCCAATCCTTGGCCGCGAACCTCTCGCAGATGCATAAGCTCGTCCGGCTGGCTATCCTTAGCGCCATCGTGCCCCCGGACTCATAACACACCAAGCCATCAAGTGTGCAAAGATGCTTCGGAATTGCCCTTTAGAGCGCTGAGCGTTTTGAATTCGCTACACAAAGAAACATGAAAAGTGGCGACACCGGAAGTCAAAAGTGGTGACACTTGCTTTTTTTCTGGGAATTTTGATACTGGCGGAGAGGGGGGGATTCGAACCCCCGGTACAAGTTTTAGCTCGTACAACGGTTTAGCAAATTCCCGATTCCACACGCTGTTGTTCGGAATCAATAGGTTACGTTTGGAAGAGTTGCCTCGTTGTCGGGCAAAGAGCCACTGTTCGGGCGCATTTGTGCAACCAGAATTTCAACTGTTTACCCTGCCGATGGACGCCCATCACCACCGTCAACGACGGAGAGTCTTACGGATCTCACGTCGGAAGGCTAGGCCAGGCCGGTCACTACAAGGGCGTTTGTCGGTACTAACCCGTCGTGCGAGCTGATAACTTCCAGTTTGCCCGTTATCCGCCCCTTGACGTGCGCTTCGGACGGGAGTCAAATATCCGTGTCCCCGCCCGCGCGTCAACTAACTAACCTCCTCAAACTCACACCTCGGAGGAGAGCATGCCCGACATCCGAAAAGAAACCGACGGCCTCGGCGTCGTTGAAGTTCTTACCGACAAGCCCTGGGTTCTTAGATAAGACGTTCGGTCGAGCTAACTGCCCGACGCACCGTGGAGAAGTGGGTTATGTGGCCGGTCAGATTAGCGCCGCGAAGACCCTACACCTTTGGATCACGCTATGCGAAGGAGGTCACTTAAAATGTCTACTGCACGATCTGCTGTACCTCAGGAGTTGAGCACTGCTTACGTTCGCGAGATTTTCAAAAACCTGGAATCTGGTGATGGCAAAGGGTTCTTCGACCATGTGGCGGACAGCGTGGATTGGATCGTCGAGGGAACACATCCTCTTGCCGGTCACTATCATAGCAAGGCCGAGTTCCTCGCTCATACCTTTGAAAAGTTGGCAAAGGTTCTACCCAAAGGTGCGGAACTGCATGTGGAACATGTGCTCGTAAGTGGTGACTGGGCGGTGGTCGAGCTGCATTCCGACGCCACCGCCAAAAACGGTTTCAGGTTCGATAACCGGTATTGCTGGGTATGTCGATTTGTGAACGGCACGATAGTTGAGGTTCGAGCGTATCTCGATTCCGTACTCGTTGCCCGCCTTTTTGAGGAGAATCCGATTTAGCAGGAATAAAATTTCTGCGGCAGCCTCCATGCCCCAACTGAAGTTGCGCTTTGTTCGATTTTCCGGCCAAGCGCTCACGCAGGGAGTCGTCAATACGAAGATCGATGGAGTCCCTGTTCGTATCTACAGGGCGGCGAAAACGATCACCGACTGCCTCAAGTACCGAAGGAAAATGGGGAGTGACTTCGCAGCAAGAATTCTGCAAGAAAGCATAGCTGGCAGAAAATGTAGCGAACAGAGGCTCCGGCATTTCGCGAAAATATGCCGGGTCTACAAAATAGTCGACGTCGCATATTTGTCGGCGAATCCATCGGTACGGACACCCCGCCCACGGTTGATAGTTTCGTAGTCCATGTCGTTCGTCGGAACTCGCGTGGCGGGCCTAAAATGGTCCTGTCATGTTACCGCGCAAAATTGTGCATATCGACATGGACGCCTTCTACGCTTCTGTCGAGCAGCGGGATGATCCACAGCTGCGCGGCAAGCCTGTCGTCGTTGCCTGGCGCGGGAACCGCTCGGTGGTTTGCGCTGCTTCGTACGAGGCCAGAAAGTTCGGTGTACGTTCCGCGATGCCCGCCGTTCGCGCCGAGCGTCTCTGCCCGAACGCCGTATTCTTGCCCCCGGATTTTCCTCGCTACCGGGCCGTTTCCCGACTAGTCCGCGAGATATTGCAGCGGCACACCGACCTGATCGAACCGTTATCGCTCGACGAAGCCTATCTCGACGTCTCGGTGAATAAAACTGGTCTGCCTACGGCGACTTTGGTGGCGCGCACGATTCGCGAGCAGATTCGAACGGAGCTTCAATTGACGGCCTCGGCAGGCGTCGCGCCCAACAAATTCCTTGCGAAGATTGCCTCGGACTGGAAAAAACCGGACGGACTCTTTGTGATACAGCCCGAAGACGTGGACGCGTTTCTGCTGCCCTTGCCTGTGGGCCGGTTGCCCGGAGTCGGAAAAGTCACGGAAGAGAAGCTCAAGGCCTTCGAGCTGCACACAATTGCGGATTTGCGGCGGCTCGAGTTGCCCACCCTCGAAAGCCGCTTCGGTCGCTACGGCGTCCGCCTTTACGAATTGGCGCGCGGTGTTGACAAGACTAAAGTCGTGCCTGACCGACCCATACAATCCGTCTCCGCGGAAGATACGTTCGAACGCGACGTGCCGCTTACGGAGGCAGAGCCGATGATCCGCAAACTCGCCGAGCTGACCTGGGCCGCATCGCGCAAGGAAAGCCGGATTGCGAGAACTGTAGTGCTGAAATTGAAGACGGCGGAATTCAAGATCCTCACGCGCAGCCACACACCGTCGTCTCCTCCTTCCTCTTGCGAAGAACTGACGGTGATCGCGCTCTCCCTGCGGGAACGCGTTGCCCTCGGACCGCAGCAACGGTTTCGCCTGGTCGGCGTTGGCCTTAGTAATTTCCTCGATCCGGAGGATGTATCGGCTCAACCAGCGTTATTCGACTGAAATGATAGCCAAGCTATAACTTGACATCCGCTTCTTCCTAGGAATTACGAAACCGTGTCCTAGTGATTTGGCGATGCGTCTGCCGGTCTTAGCGCCGCGGCTCCGAAATTCACGCTGAATCGTTTGCACCATATGGACACTGCGCGGTATTTCGCCAGGTCCAAGTCGCTGCCGAGCGTGTAGTTTTGGTCGCCGATATTTCCTTTGATCACTCCCAGGTCAACGAAACCGGCCTTTTGCACGGTTGCTAT
>Ga0210405_10000339_pt1 | contig 65112 bp, 61 predicted proteins | sample IncBWH11MmetaG_FD_155492 | JGI IMG/M metagenome (GOLD analysis project Ga0210405, IMG submission 155492) | Forest soil microbial communities from Barre Woods Harvard Forest LTER site, Petersham, Massachusetts, United States - Inc-BW-H-11-M | ecosystem: Environmental > Terrestrial > Soil >...
GCGCCGTATGACCCCCGAGACGGCTCTGGAGGCCATAAACATCCACAAGCGCTTCGGCGAGGTGATCGCCCTGAACGGCGTATCCCTGAAGGTGCGCACCGGCAGCGTGCACGCGCTGCTCGGCGAGAACGGCGCGGGCAAGAGCACGTTGGTCAAGTGCCTGACGGGCTACTACACGCCAGACGAGGGGCAGTTCATCGTGGCGAACCGTGAACTCGTCAGCCGCTCGCCCCGCGAGGCGCTACGCGCGGGAATCGGCATGGTCTACCAGCACTTCACGCTCGTCCCCAGCATGACGGTCGCGGAGAACCTGTTGCTGGCGCGCTCGGCGATCCCGTTCGCGATCGGCTGGCGAAACTTTCGCCGCGAGATGGACGAACGCCTCGCCAAGATGCCTTTCCGGGTTCCGCTCGACGCCCGGGTAGTGTCGCTGTCGGCGGGACAAAAGCAGAAGGTCGAAATCCTGAAGCAATTGCTGATGCGGCGCACGTTACTGGTGCTCGACGAGCCGAGTTCCGTGCTTACCCCGCAGGAGGCGGACGACGTGCTCGGCGCCTTGCGCAGGGAGGCGACCGCGGGAGACCTCAGCGTCGTGCTGATCACCCACAAGTTTCGCGAGGTCCGTCAGTTCGCGGATCACGTCACCGTGTTGCGGCATGGCTCGGTGGTTGGCGACGGCGCGACCCCGACATTGCCGAACGAGAAGCTGGCGGAATTGATGGTCGGCGCGAATATGGGAGCCTCCGTCTCGAAACCGCGATCCGCGTCGAAGACCGGAAGCGTCCGCCTGAAAATCGAAACGCTCACGGTGCGCGGCGCGAACGGCGCGATCGCTGTCGACGACGCGTCGCTCGCGGTTTCCCCGGGCGAAATCCTCGGCATTGCTGGCGTGTCGGGCAACGGTCAACGGGAGTTGATCGAAGTTCTGGCCGGACAGCGCCATGCGGAATCAGGCGCTATTGCCGTGGACGGGGCAGCTTTGTCGTCAACCCGCGCCTTTATGAGCCAACACCGTATCGCCTTGCTCCCGGAAGAGCCGCTACGCAACGCCTGCGTGCCGGAAATGAGCGTCGCGGAAAATCTCGCGATGCGTACCTATGACGAGGCGCCCATCGTCGGAAGGCGCGGAGCGGGACGCTGGTGGCTGAACCCGGCAACGCTCGCGGATTGGGGTCGCGGCGTCATTGTTCGCAATGCGATCCGCGCGAGCGGGCCCGACGCTCCGGTCAAGACGCTTTCGGGCGGCAACGTTCAGCGTCTCCTGCTCGCGCGCGAACTTGGCGAACGCGACGTCGGCCTGCTGATCGCCGCCAATCCCTGTTTTGGCCTCGACTTCGCCGCCACGGCACGCATCCGAGAGAAGATCATCGCCGTGCGCAACGCAGGCGCCGCCGTTTTACTGATCAGCGAGGATCTCGACGAGATTCTAGAACTGGCGGACACGATCGCCGTCATATCGGCGGGGCGCATCGCTCTGCGCACCACGCGCGCCGACGCGTCTCGCGCCGCCATTGGCCTCGCCATGGCCGGCGGCGCCCAAGTTAACGATAGTAGGGAGATATTATCGGCATGAGCGCAACGCGCAAACACCTTATCATCCGAGGCGGGCTGGTCCTGAATGCCGACGCGGCCCACGAGAAGCCTGTAGCGCTCGACATCCTCATCGTTGACGACAAGATCGCCGAACTAGCGCCGGCGGGCGAGGCCTTCTCGACGCCGATCGATCCGTCGGTCCCTCCGGAAACGCTCGATGCGCGTGATCGTTTGATCGTTCCTGGCTTCGTCAACGCGCACTACCATTCCTACGATGTGCTCGCCAAGGGCCTGCTCGAAGACATGCCGTTCGACGTGTGGGCCTTGCATTCGCAACCGAGCTATTTCGGTCGTCGCAGCAAGGCCGAACTGAGGATGCGAGTGCTTCTGGGCGCGATCGAATGCCTGCGAAACGGCATAACGACCGTGCAGGACATGAACACGCTGGTTCCTCAGGACGAGGAGACCCTCGACGTCATGCTTTCGGCTTATGAGGAGGTCGGAATCCGCGCGGTGTTTTCGATCGCCCTGCGAGACATCGGCGCGCTCGATATCGAGCCGTTTCTTCCCAAAGGCGCGCCACCCGAAGTGCTCGCGCGCATCCGCGGCGTCGACCGCGATCCCAAAGCCGATCTTGAATTCGTCGAACGCCAGATTCGGCGCCGCAGCGATTTGCACGGTCGAATCACCTGGGGTCTCAGCCCATCGGGACCGCAGCGCTGTTCGCGCGCGATGCTCGAAGGCGTAGCCGACATCGGCAGGCGGTATGATCTGCCGATCTTCACCCATGTCTACGAAACTCGCGCGCAAACGGCCAAAGCGCGCGCCCTTTACAAGGAGCAAGGCGGCTCGATGATCCGCTGGCTCGATGAGGTGGGACTGCTGACTCCCAAGACGACGCTGGCGCATTGCGTATGGTTGTCGCCAGGCGAAATGCCGCTGCTCGCCGAGCGCGGCACCAGCGTCGCCCACAATCCGATCAGCAACATGAAATTGAAGAGCGGCGTCGCGCCGATGCGCGCGCTGTCCTGCGAAGGGGTGAACATCAGCCTCGGCTGTGACAATTCGAGCTGCGGAGATTGCCAGAACATGTTCCAGGCAATGAAGGCGTTTTGTCTGATGGCCGCCGTTGCTGAGCCGCAGCCGACCCGCATCCACGCTTCGGACGCTCTGCGCGCGGCGACGATCGGCGGCGCGAAAGCTTTGCAGCTTCACGATTCGATCGGCGCGCTTCGTCCCGGCATGAAGGCGGACCTTTCGATCATCGATCTCACTGATCCCGCCTACATGCCGTTCAACAATGCGGCGCGACAATTGGTGTTCAGCGAGAGCGGGCGAGGCGTAGAAACCGCGATCGTCGATGGACGCATCGTTATGCGCGATCGACGGATGACGACGGTGAACGAGGCCGCCATACGGGAAGAGCTTGCCGAGATCATGGTGGCCTTCCGGCGTGACTTTGACGTAGTCGCGCACGCCAACCGGCAGGCGACGCCCTATCTCCTGGAGGCCAATCGAAACGTTGCGACCGTTGATGTCGGGGTCGAAGCATTCCTGCGTCCCCTTGGGTGACGCCGACTCTTCGCTCCCCTCACGGGTTTCGTCGCACGGGTATGCGAAACCTTCGATCGGCTATATCGTCCCCCCGTTCGCGCGCTCACACTGAAGTCGCTCACATGGCGCGCAGGGGTTGTTCGGCCAAAGGATCGGCAATGCTATTTCGCACTCAAGGCCCCGACGTGATCGCGATCAGTCAACCTATGCACGCCTGGATCGCGGGGCAACTTCTCAAGGCCTGGAACGAGACGCTGGCCGAGCCGGTACTGCTTGCCGCCGAGCAGCATGATCTTGGTTGGCTCGACTGGGAAGTCACCCCGAGTTTTGACGAGACGACGGGACGCCCCCATTTGTTTCGCGACGTCGGCGCCTCCGTGCATGCGCCCATGTGGGCGGCCGCCGTGGATCGCGCCCAAGGCGCCTGGGGCGCGCATGTCGCGCTGCTGATTTCGCGGCACGGCGGGGTCATTTACCGACGCTTCACGACTCGGCATCGGCTCTCCGAAGCCGACGGCGAGGCCGCGCGGCACTATTTGGAGACTCAGGCTCCCAAAGAGCGGGCCTGGGCAAGGGCACTGGGTTTCGAGGAGGACCGCTTGGCCCGGGAGTCTGCGCTGATCGCCTGCGTCGATACGCTGTCGCTCGCGTTGTGCGGTGAGTTGAAGGCGCCCTTGAGCGTCGAGGCCCCCCGCAGCAGCGGCGAGATGCAATCCCTACAGCTCGTCGAAAAACCCGGAGAGACGTTCCATTTCGCGCTGTCTCCCTGGCCGTTTCGCGGCTCGTCGCTCACCCTCGAGGGAGAGGGTCTGGCCTTGCCGGAAGGCGGGCGCCTGGCCGACGAGCCGAGCATGCAGCAATGGCTGAGAAACGGCGTTCGCCTTCCGTTTGCAGCGCGGCTGTCGCCGGATTAGGGCTTGACCCGATCCTCCGGACTCAGCGATCCCGGCGCGGCCCCGATCCGAAAGCCGTTTGTGTTCATCATCGGGCGCGCGCGCGTTACGCCCAAGCATTGGCAAACCGTTACTGAAGGTGGCGTCTCGAAGGACAAGGACCGGGCGACGTCGCGGCGCAAACATGCCTCGCCAGCATCGACGATGCGGTGATCGTTTCGGAGAACAAAAATCCAGATCGAGGGCTCGAACGATAACATCCGGCCAGCCTATGCAAGCTGCTCAGCGGTTGAAAACGCCTAGAAATGCAAGAAAGCCATACAAAATTGGCACAACTTGAAACAGGAAAACATGGCATCGGCAGGTTTTGTAAACCGAAGGTCGGGAGTTCAATCCTCTCAACCGGCACCAAACCCAATGATTTCAAATACTTATTTGTATGTCAGATGGGATTAACTTCCCAATTTCGCACGCGAGCAGGGCTTCGGTCTAATCAGGGAAGACCTGCGTCGGCATCACGCTAAGATCACGCCAGTTGGCAAGGCGTTGATGCACAAGATCATCACCGCGCTCAAAACCATCCCAGGGACGAGAAGTTAAAATAGTTACTACTTGTGTATCTTTTTGGCGTCCTGGAAGGATTGCGCACTGGCTTTCCCAGTTTCTATAGGCATGAAAATTACATTTACAAGAAGCAACTATGTACGAGTCTGTTTTGTAAACCGAAGGTCGGGAGTTCAATCCTCTCAACCGGCACCACCAAACGCGCAGGCCTGCCACCGAACGCTAGCCCAGCGAGACTGCGCCGGTGCCGCCGGTGAGGTTTGCAACCAATTTTCAACCATCTTGGGTTATTCTTGGGTCCATGCGAATCCGGCCTGCCGATGTCGAAAAGACGATGCGAGCGCTTCGACGGCGCCATCCTCTGCTTAAGGCTTGGCTAGAGGCCCTCAATCGGCTCGACGGCCCGAGCAGCCGGATTGGGGCGATCCGGAATACCGCGCAGCGCCGGCCTCTAATAATGCAGTCGGTCGAACGCCACCGGACCAGCCACCGCCGACCGCCACATCTGGTGATCGTCCAGCCGGGTCAAATGCAGCGGTAAGCGGAAAACGAATTTCAAGATCGCAGGCAATAGGATGTCATTCAAAGGCACTCGGCCTTCAGCCGCGGACGGACGCGCGACACGCGCAACTGGTCCGACCTGCCTCTTGCCGCACTGACTTGATTTTCCGCCGGAGTGCCGGTCAGCGGAGGCCACCGTGAGCATTCCAACTGCTCCAGCTCACGCTGGTGAGACTGTGAAAGTCGGTTGCGACGGGTCGCTTGGTTTGCCGCTCATACGCCGAGATGCATCGCTCGGACTCGCCGATCTTTCGTTTCAAGTCGGCGATGGTGCTCTCGGTTTGGCCGCTCCTGGCGATTTCCCCGATCGTAAACCGGTTGGTTTCCAAGGCCTTCAAAGCATCGCGGTTCTTCTTGAGCTGAACCCTGTGCCAAGCGATTTTGCTATTGCTGTCACCACTCATCGTGAACTCCTGATTCGTCGTTGGCCATCATCCCACGAGAACGCAGGCCGGCAGGGCGGCTCGACGCATCAAGGCCCTTCGTCATGACAGAATGCCGGTGATTGTGGCGTACACGCAACATTTGGACTTCGGGCGGTTCAAGGCCGAGCGTGCTGGCGAGGGGCGCCACGGCTTTGCCCCCTAAGTCAGGATCACCTACAGGTCGCAATATCCGGGTCAATTCGAGATGCGTTGATGAACCGCCATGTCATCGGGCGCGGTCTCGCTTCGACGTGACGATTCGATCGCCTCAGGCTTGTCCATCCTCAAGGCCGTATTCTCGATAAATCTCCCCTCGATCAATGTCGGGAAACAACCGACACTTTGCCTGGGCCAAATGGAGGTTGACGGTTCCGGATTGGCAGGCGGCGGCCAAGAGCCTTTTGATTTCGTCCATCTGCTTGGACGGTTGATGTTTCGGCGGAAGCTGCTCCAGCGCGATCAGCGCCGTCGCCAATGCTTCCGTGATGACCCATTCGTCGTGGCCGGTGACTCCCTTTCTTGGCATTCAGACCGTCCTTCCGCTACCGCCGGCGACGCCAGGCCGCGCTGTCCTTGCCGATCATCGTTGGCCCACACAAATGCAACGCGCGATCGCAACAGACGAACATATCGAGATGATTGAAAGAGCATTCAAGACCAAGGGCGCTCCACCGGCAAGCGTTGCTCTCGTCGTGGTCCGGCATGAGGCGGCATTCGTCGATCGCATCGCCCAAGTCTTTGCCGCCTAACGCAGAATCACTTACAGGTCTTTGAAGATAAACATCTTTGAAATGCGCTGATGAGCCGTCGCGAACGCCGTGCAGCCGCCAGGAAAGCCGGAGTGAGCCTTGCCGCGGCGGGCGCGGGCACGGTCTCCGCGCTCTATGAGGCGGGGCTCAGCCAGATGCAGGCAGGACGGCATCTCGACGCCCAGCTTTATTGCCAACAAGCTCTTGCCCTGGATCCCGATCATACGGACACCCTGCATCTCATGGGCCTCTTGTCCTTTCAGGCCAAACAATACGATCATGCCGTGGAGTGGATCTCTCGCGCGATCAGGCAGGAGCCGAAAACAGATTATTTGACGAGTCTCGGCGCCACGCTTGTGAAGCAGGGACGGCGCGACGAGGCTCTCAAGGCGTTCGACAAGGCGGTGCAGCTCAAGCCGCTTGACGCGGATTTGTGGAGAAATCTCGGTAATGCCCTCATCGAGGTGAAGCGCCCGGCGGACGCGATCCTGAGCTTTCAGCAAGCGCTTAAACTCAATCCTCGCCATTGGGACGCGGCGAACAAGGCCGGGCGTCTCCTCTATCGATCGGAGAGATTCGAAGAAGCCCTCCCATACTTCAACCTGTGCGACGAACTTGAGCCCAACCAATCCCCGACGCTGTATATGCGTGCGCTCACGCTACACAAACTGAGAAGGTGTGAGGAAGCGCTCGCCGACAACAGGCGGGCGTTGGCGCTCGATCCAACGAACGCGGACATCTACAGCAGTCTCGGCGACGTCTTGCGGTCGCTGGGCCGGAACGAAGAGGCCTTATCACGGTTCGACCGGAGCCTCGAACTTCAGCCGAACTCCGCCTCAACCCTCACCAACAAGGCCATCTTGCTCGCTGAACTTCACCGCTTCGATGAAGCCTTATTATGGTACGACCGGAGCCTCGAACTTCAACCGAACTCCGCCTTAACCCTCACCAACAAGGCAGTCACGCTCGCTGAACTTCGCCGTTTCGATGAAGCTTTCGCCGCCTATCATCAGGCAAGGACCATCGATCCCTGCTACGCCGTGGCCGATTGGAATTTGGCCTTGCTTCAAATGCTCACCGGGAATTTCGAGGCCGGTTGGGCGGGGCGCGAGGCGCGCTGGAAGATTCCGGCCCTTTCGGCCCACTTCCTAAAACCTTCCCAACCGATGTGGCTGGGGAAAGAGCCCGTCGACGGCAAGACCCTGCTCATCAATGTGGACGAAGGACTGGGAGATACGATTCAGTTTGCGCGTTACGTCCCCATGGTGGCCGAACTGGGCGCGCGCGTCATTCTGGTCGTGCAAGACCCTTTATGCCCGCTGCTATCGGAACTCCCCGGTGTCTCTCAATGCCTCCCGTTATCGGCCAATGAGCTGCCGGCGTTCGACATGTATTGCCCGGTCTCCAGTTTGCCGCTGGCCTTCGGGACGAGACTTGAGAATATCCCCTCCGCGTTCCCCTATTTGCCCGTCTCTGCGGAGTCCCGCGTGCAAGCGTGGGAAGACCGCCTCGGTGCGCGCGACAGGTTGCGAGTTGGCCTTGTCTGGTCCGGCAACCCGAAACACGACAACGACCACAACCGGTCGATCCCGCTTCGCCTGCTGACCCCTATCCTGGATGCGGATGCAACTTTTGTCAGTCTTCAGAAGGACCCGAGACCCGACGACAGGGCGACCCTCCTCGAACGAACTGAAATCATAGACCTCACCGCTCATCTCGCCGACTTCGCCGAGACCGCGGCGCTGGTTTCATGCCTCGACCTGGTGATATCGGTGGATACCAGCATCGTTCACCTCGCCGGTGCGCTCGGGTGTCCGACCTGGATCCTTTTGCCTTATAGGCCCGATTGGCGTTGGCTGCTCGATCGCGACGACAGCCCCTGGTATCCGACGGTGCGCCTGTTCAGGCAGAGCGCGGCCCGCGAATATGGAAGCGTAGTAGATCGGATTCGTACAGAGTTGCTTGCGATGATTTCCGCCGGGAAGACTGATTGATCGGCGCGCGCTCGCTTGCTTCATCGATGTCTTCACCCGGAATCTCAAGGGACATGGAAATAGCGAGACGGGAGGACGACGTGCGCGCCCGGCTTCATTCAAAACCTTAAGCTGATCCGACGCCTGGCGAATCATCCGCTAGAGCCAGGCGCAAACCAGCGCCAAATTGGCCACGCAGGCCGCCAACAACGCGATGGACAGCGTCATGTATATGCGCTCGCAAGAGGTTCGGAGGATCGTTCCCATAGCAGGCGAAAACATCGGGCGATTCTGGCCCGGGAGTCTCGGGGATTATTTCTTCCCCGATTCAGGACTCGTTTACGACTCAGGGGGTCCCGACAAAGGCCCCACACATCCTGCTGCCGCCGCAACGGCCCATCTCCAGCCGTGCAACCCGCAATGGCTTTCCGCGTTAGGGTCTTTTGCGGAGCCAATCGATGCCCTACGCGCTATTTTGCAATGACGCCCAGCTCAGCAACGCCTACCCGACTGAGGCGGATGTCTGGAAACTCGCCCGAAAAAGCGGGCTCGTCATCGATGCGGCGTCCGAGGACACCAAGCCGGCGCCGCGGCCGGTGCTGGACAATGACTATGAGATCAGGCCTTGCCGGCCCGACCCGCAGGAGGATCCAGCCAGGAACCAGGCGGAGGCCGAGCGCGAAGCCGAGCGCGAATTAGAATTTAATTCTTCTGAGCTGAGCGCCTCAAGGCGCTCCTGATCGAGGCTGTTTGGCGGCTTGTACCGGCGACTTGAGGGGATGGGGGCTCTCTAGGTGTGAACTTTCATCTAGGGCGTCGCTACCGCCAGCGAGGCCTGCTCGGCAGCCAGCGCCACGCATACCTTCCGGCGATGAAGCCCCCTGATCGCGCCCGTGACCCTCAAAACCTTGCCGTGAGGACATGAGGCGTCCTGCACCAAGGCAACTTCATACGGGGCAAGCAGGAGGGGCTCGGATTTCAGCACGGTCTGCGCCAGACACGGCAAAGCGATCGCGGAAAAAACCAACGCTAACGTCAAAACACGCATGTCTGTTGTCCACCTGCCGGCGACGACCATAATAGCCGATCGTCAGCGAAAGTTTCACGACCGATGAGAATTATTTTTAGTCTGCGGGCAAGCGTCGCCGGCCTGGCGCCGGTTTGAGGGGTGGCGGCGCAAGGCCGGGCAAAAAAGCGGCGGCCGCCGTGGCAAGAACCCGCGCCGATGGGCCAGCTACCCCTTTCGCCCCCCAAAATACTCAATTGGGATGGAAGAGGCTTTCCTTGATCGTTTCCACCAGAAATTTCGAGCCGGCGTCAGACAAGTGCACGATATCTGTCGTAACCACGTCATCTGCCGTCGGGCCCACCCGCGTCAGGCACCCCTCTCCGTCGCAGAGCGCGCCCCACGCCGAGAGATATTCGACGCTGGCCGCCTGGCTGAAGGCGCGCATCTGTTCGTCACTTCCCGCCCCCGTCACCCCCGAGGCAATCCTGTCGGCGATCACATGCCGAAACCGGTAGGTGTTCACCAGCGAATGCGGAAGGGTGCGCTTCCATAGCGGCACCGGGCCCAGGATGACAATTCGCGGGATCTTGAGGGCCTTCAACTGCCTGATGGTTTCGCCAAGCTTGTCGAGATTGTGGGTCCGGTCCCACATCGCGTGCAGCAGGACGATCTCGGGATGCGATGATTTCACGAAACCAAACACCAGATCGTTGACGGCATCGCAATTGGCGTTGGCCGAAAGGATCGGCGCGCAGCCCGGGGCTGCAAAGCGGGCCAGCCGAAACGGGATCGTCTCCTGGGCCTTTTTCAATCCGGGAAAAAGGGCTGCCGCCGTGGAATCCCCCCACAGAAACAAAAGCGGCTTGTTGCCCGGCTCTATGCAATTCGCAGCCAGCCGGCCGCCCGGTGCCTCCAGGAAACACTTGTCGCTGAATCCGGCATTATTCTGCGGCGAGAGCATCGCGATGTCGCGAATTTCAGCGGGAAAACGGAAGCCGAAGCCTGAGCCCATGGCTGTTGCCAGTCCCACCACGCCGACCGTCAGCAAGGCGAACGACAGCCGCGGCACGGCCTTTGGATTTCGGCGAAGCGGGATTTCGACGAAGCGGAATGTCAGCCAGGAGAGCGCCACCGCGACAATGACGACCGCCCAAATCTCCACGACATTCGGCACGCCGTTTCGCATGATCGCCAGATACGACAGCAGCGGCCAGTGCCAGAGATAGAGCGGATAGCTGATCAATCCGATCAGGACCATCGGCCGGCTCGACAGCAAAATCCTGTTCACCGCCGAATTCGGCGCGACGATGATCAGCGCCGCGCCAAGCACGGGCAACAACGCATAGGCGCCGGGAAACAGGCCGTCCTTGTTGAGCACGATCGCAGCGCCGACGATCGCTGCGATGCCGATCGCCGCCTTGAGGTTGTGGCCCAGCTGAAAACGCGGCGTTTCGCCCTCGTGGCGCTCGATCAGGCGGGCAGCGACAATGCCGCCGGCCAATAATTCCCACGCCCGCGATACCGGGGAATAGAACGACCACTCCTTGTAGCCGAGGAAGATCGTCAGGCCGACGCCGAAGGAGGCAACCGCGATGGCGGCGATCCAGAAGCGCCGGTGTTTCGATCCGAACATCAGCACGAGAAGCAGCGGCCAGAAGATGTAGAACTGTTCTTCAATCCCCAGCGACCAAAGGTGGAGAAGCGGATTTTCGGCGGCTTCCGGCGCGAAATAGCCGGCCTGGGAGAGCTGAAACAGATTGGACACAAATGCCACGCCGGCCGCGGTGCTCCGGCCGAGCAAGGCAAAGCCATCCGGCAACAGTACAAACCAGCCGATCCCGTAGGTGACCGCCAGCACGGCGATGAGTGCAGGAAAGATTCGCCGGATCCGGCGGCCGTAGAATTGCAGCGACGAGAAAGTACCGGTCTTGGCCTGGGTGAGAATGATACGGGTGATCAGGAAGCCGGAAATGACAAAGAAGATATCAACCCCGATGAACCCGCCGGGAACCAGCCAGGGCTGCGCGTGGTAACCCACCACCAGCAGGATGGAGACCGCGCGCAGGCCATCGATGTCCGCGCGATAGGGCGTATCGATTTCGCGCCCGGGCCGACCCATCGGCACAGTTGGGCTACCCTCCCCCTGGCTTCGTTCCAGCACCGACCGTGACCCTCGCGCGGCCTGCATACGGCCACCGGGTTGCTCTTTGCACCAGATTTCGGGATTGCAGAAGCCCTCGGGCTCCAGCGCCGGGCCGTGCGAGGAGCAGCCGACCGCGTCGGGCCAGCAAAAAGGCCGGCGAAAGCCGGCCTTTTCCGTGTCAGCAGAAATTTGTCATTACCGAGCGGCGACCGGGCCACCCCAGCCAAAGCGATAGTTGATGCCGAGCTTGACGGTGTGTTCGTCATCCCGGAAGCGGGCGCCGATGATCGGGGCCGGCCCGCTGGTAAAGGCGGTGCTGCCGAAATTGTAGTACTGGTATTCGCCTTTGACCGACCAGTTCGGTGCGAACATGTATTCAAGGCCGCCGCCAACGGTGAAACCGTCTTTGTGGTTGGCGTCGGTCGTAAACGCTGCCGGCACGCCGCCGACGCTGACGCCGATATTGCTGTTGTTGCGCCAGGCGTAGCCGCCCTTGGCGTAGAGCAGCGCCGGGCCCCAAGTGTAGCCGAGCCGGGCCGTCGCCGAACCGAGCTGGTTGGTATTGCCCGTGACCAAAGTGCCGCCCGGGAAAGCCACCCCAGTTCCGCTGTTTCCGGTGAGCCAGCTGTACTGGGCCTCGCCACCGAACACCCAATTCGTCGCGAACTGGTAGTCGAAGCCGCCCTGCACGCCGCCCAGGAATCGGCCATTACTACCGTCCAGGCTGTTGCTGCCCGGGAACGCGCCCCCGAGATGACCGCCGATATAGAAGCCGGTCCAGTTGTAGACCGCTTCAGGCGCCGTATAGACCGGAGCTTTCGTGTAGGTGCGCGCCGGAAGATCGGCAGCGAATGCAGGAGCAGCGAAGACAATACCGGTGGCTGCGCCGAGCAGAAGTTTCTTCATGATGATATTTCCCCGTCATTGGCGTGATCGACATCAACCAACAAGGTGGCCTCAATTTGGTTGCTTCGTGGCCATGCGCAAGTGCGCCTATTTCATGTGTGGCCACGTGGCAACAACGCCGAATTGTTCCCGCGCAAGGCGAATTTTATTGCCGCAAAGGGCCGTTCCCGGCCCTCCCCGCTATTCCTTGGTCGGACGAGGCCCCGCTCTGGTTCCGGGCTCGCCGAAATGTGATTGAAGCGGCGCTTTTTTCGAGCGCCCGGCGCAAGATCACCTGCCTGGCGCCTGGTGTTATTTGCCTCGGGGGGAGTTCAGCGTCACCGCGCCAGCTTTTCCAGTTCGGGAAACGGCGCATAGACTGCGCCCGCGCAAACCTCGGCGGCATTCTCGATCATGCGGTCGAGCCGGCCATTGACGTAAAGAATCGCGCGCTCCCGAGCCTCGCGATAGCTGCCATCGGATTCGCGCGGGCTATAGCGAAGACAGCTCACGTATCGGGTCCGCCCACTGACCTCGCGTTGCAGTGGTTCGGCCAATGCCGCGTCATGCACTCCAACCGGGTTGTTGAGATAGGTTCGCATGAAGGCGAGCAATTCGGAGCGGTAGTTGGCCGGGAACGGCTGAGCGGCGTTGGCACCGCCGCCGCCCATGAAACTGATGCTTCGGCTGTCGTCGCTGCCCGCGCAGGCCGCGAGCGCGATCGGCAGAATCAGGATCGCCGCGCGCTTTGCCGATATCCCCAACTGCAACCCGTCTTTCGAAAATCCGACGTCTGAAGAGGTTCTAGCCCTTCCGCAGATGAAAGGGAATCTGCATTTCAGCTTCCGCACGGATCCCGCGGCGACGCGGCGCCGGCCCAACGCCATGGGGGGACGCCATGGCGTGGGCCGGATGTCCGCCGGAGCGGCGGGGGACATGTGGATCAAACCGCTCCTGGCGGGTCGGCGTCAGCCACGCTTGGCGGGGTGCGTCACGTGCTTGACGGCGATCTTCGAGCCGTGATTCGCCCTGACTGTCGCCATCTTCTTGTGGGAGCGATGATGGCGCGAATGCTTGACATGATGGCGGCCCATCTTGGCATTGGCGTTCACCGCGCCCTGCTTCACGGACGCAGATTTGGTAACAGGCGCCCGCGTTGTCTTGTCAGCTCCGGCCGCAAGCACCGGCGCGGCAAGAACGGAAACGGCAAGCAATGCTGCGGAAATGGTCTTCAACATGGTAGTCTCCTCCTTCAAAGGGATCTCACGGAGTGGCCGGTCGAATGGCCGGGCTCGTCGATCATGCCGTCAACCTTAGGCGCCGCGCGCTGAACCCACCCTGAAGCGCGGCAACGGACTTCGTTCATCTGGATGACATCTTCGTCATGTTCAGCGAGCCAGCGAATGCGGCCCGCCAAAAAAATTCCCAAAATTCAAAAAAAATTGTCCCGGGAATGATCGATTGCAACGGGGGTTCAATTCTGCGGGCTTCGGTATAGAATTGCCCTAACCGACATCAGGAGAGACGCATGACAAAATTTGCGATCCGGTTTTTGACCCTGGCAATGTACGCCACCGCGATGGTGGTGGCGCCCATGGTCAACACCGCCAAGGCCGCGGGCGGCGAGTCCCCGTCACCGGCGACCGACTCCAGCAAGGACAAGAAGAAGAAGAAACACGACAAGACATCCAGCATCGACGATCCCAAATTCGTCGAGGGCTATCGCGCGGCTTACGCCACGATCTACGACCGCAACGATTATGCGTCCGCCATCGATCAGTTGAAGGCGCTCGGCCAGGACGACCGCGCCGATGTCGCCAATCTGATCGGCTATTCCTACCGCAAGCTCGGCGATTACAAGGTCTCGCAGATCTGGTACGAGCGCGCGCTGCAAGCCGACCCCAACCACGTGCGGACCTGGCAGTATTACGGCTTGTGGCAGCTCGAGCAGGGCAACCGTGATCAGGCGCAATACCACCTGGGCCGCATCCGCCAGATCTGCGGCACCGATTGCGCCGAATACAAATCGCTCGCTTCGGCGCTCGAAAAGCCGACGGCGACCGGCCTCGTCTACTGATTTCGGCAGCGACGGTCAGCCGGCGCGAACTCTCGATAGCGTTTTCGAGCGAAGCGGATACCGCTTCTCGCAGGGAAAACGCGTCATACAAAGAGCCCCGGATCTGATTCGATCAGAACCGGGGCTCTATATGTATGCGTCGGCTTTTCTTCGGCTTTACTTCATCAGCGTCTCGGCCTCGGAGCGGAAGGCCTGGCGGGCGGTGTCGCGCGAATAGAACATGTGCCCGCCTGTATACACGACAAGCTTCACGCGCTCGGGCGCGGCATAGGCCGGCAGTTGGTCGAGAACAATCTTCGAACCGAAATAGGGCGTGGCGAGATCGAACAATCCGTGCCCTACGAGCAGCTTCAGTTTCGGATCGAGCGCGAGAATTTGCCGTAGCTGGGAGGTCGATTGGGGGGGATTGAGGCCGCGGCCGAAATCCCAGGATCGCTCGACCGCGCCATTGAGCAAATGATAGGTCCCATCCGGCCGCCAGTTGAGCGTCCCTCTGGTCAGACCCACCACCGCGCTGGTCAGCGGCGCGATCAACGGATCGCCGGAGGGATCGTCGAAATGCGACGAACTCGAATCCGGATCGGGATCGATGCCCAACACCGACGCATCGTAGCGTCCGGTCACCTTGCCGTCGCGCCGGTCGAATTCGCGGCGAAATTCGGAGACGCCAATTCGCCCGGCGAGCCTGCGGCTCACCGCCTGATCGATTCCCGTCAAGGCCGCGACCCGGTCCGCAAGCCGCGTCGTGGCCTCGGCGTCAGCCTCGCCCTTGACGAGATCGCCCAGGAAATCGCTCCGCGCATAGGCTTCGACATCGGCCATGTCGGCGCGGGTCACCGGACCCTTCGCCTCGCGCGCCACGGCCGCCATGGTCGGCAGGCTCGCGACATATTGGAGAATACTTGACCCGCCGCGCTCGCGAAAATCGAAGACCGGAGAAACCAGGATCAATCCCCTTACGCCTACACCCTGCTGGGTCTGCAACTCGCGCACGATCCTGGGTCCGCGGATGCCGCCGTAACTTTCGCCAACGATGAATTTCGGCGACAGCAAGCGGTCGTACTTCTCCAGCCAGCGGCGTATCGTGACTGCGAGCCCGTCGACGTCGCCATCGATCGAGAAGAATCGCTTGCGTACGTCCTCATCGGTCGCGACGAAGCGGCTATAGCCGGTACCGACGGGATCGATGAAGACAAGATCGGTAAAGTCGAGCCAGGTCTCGGCGTTGGGCTCAAGATCGGGAGAAGCGGAGGAAATCGCCGCGTCGCCATTGATCGCCAGCCGCCAGGGGCCGGCATTGCCGAGTTGCAAATAGGCGGACGCCGCGCCCGGCCCGCCATTGAAGAAGAAGGTCACAGGCCGGCTGCGCGCCTCGACACCCTCCAATTGGTAGGAGGTATAGGCAATATCGGCCAGCGGCTCCCCCTTTTCGTTGAACAGGCGGATCGAGCCGGCAATCGCGGTAAAGGCGAGCGTGCGCCCGGGAAGTGCAACGGTCTGTTTTGTGGTGGAATCTGGCGGCAGCCGGTGTTGCTCCGCGGCCGCCGGCGCATTTGCCGCGCTGCCGCGCCCGCCAGCTGATCCAGACTTCTGCCCTGAAGGCGCCGCGGCGGGTTGGGACGCCGGCGGTTGCGGCGCATCCTCGGCGCGCGCACCTGCCACAAACGAGAACAGCGCTAGTCCAACAATAGCAGGTGCAACACACCGCGTGGCGAAACGGACGGCCATACCTTTTACTCTCTCCCTGCCTTCCCCGCGATCAACACAGAACCACTGCATTCGTCATGCGAAAGCAGTTAATTTCCCGCAAGCGGCGAATTTTAGCCCAAAACTGCGACAGATCGACCAGCGACAAGCGCCGCACGGTCATCTCGACAAGCACCGCCAAGGTCGTATAGACGACCTCGACGGACCCGCTTTCATCGGCGCCCATATGAGCCTGCAATAGCATGACCCTGCCCAAGCGATATGACCGGATCGCCTTCGTCGCAAGCGCGGGCGCGGAAGCCCAGCAGGCGCTTGCGCAGCTGGTGGCGCTCTACGGCAACCACGATCCGGCGAATGCCGATGTCGTGGTGGCGCTCGGCGGCGACGGATTGATGCTGCAGACCCTGCATCGGCTCATGTATTCAGGCACCCCGATTTACGGCATGCATCGCGGCACCATCGGCTTTCTGATGAATGAATTCTCCACGCACGATCTGCACGCGCGCCTGGCGGCGGCGCGCGAATCGCTGATCCATCCCCTGCTGATGCGCGCCACCGACGTGCATGGCGCGGTGCATCTTCACCACGCCATCAACGAAGTCGCATTGTTTCGCCAGACCCATCAGGCCGCGCGCCTCCGAATTCTGATCGACGAACGCGAGCGCATGCCGGAACTGATCGCCGATGGCATGCTGGTGGCGACGCCTGCCGGCTCGACCGCCTACAATCTTTCGGCGCAGGGGCCGATCCTGCCGATCAACGCCGCGCTGCTGGCGCTGACGCCGATCAGCCCGTTCCGGCCGCGGCGCTGGCGCGGCGCCCTGCTCCCCAACACCGCCTTTGTCGTGATCGAAGTGCTCGAGGGCGACAAGCGCCCGGTTGCGGCAGTGGCCGACCACGACGAGGCGCGCGACGTCCGCCGCGTCGAGGTGCTTTCCGACAAGACCATCTCGATGCGGATGCTGTTCGACCCCGGCCACAGCCTGGAAGAGCGCATCCTGAGCGAGCAATTCGGCTATTGATGGTCCCTCCCTTCGCAACCATTCGTTAACGGGGGCAGGATACGGTTAACGCCGGGTATACCCGCTTCGCCGGTATGCCCCCAGGGCCCGGCCATGTTTCGCATCGATTTCAACAAGCTGCGGTTTCTTGTCTGCGACGACAACCCGCACATGCGCCGCATCCTGCGGACGCTGTTGCATTCGTTCGGCGCGCGCGAAGTGTATGAATCCGAGGACGGCGCAACTGCGCTTGAGATGTACACCCACTACGTTCCCGACATCGTCATCACCGATTGGTCGATGCCGATTTTCGACGGGCTCGAACTCGCGCAGATGATCCGGCAACCGGAATCCAAGGGCAATCCCTATGCGCCCATCATCATGCTGACCGGTCATTCCGAGAAGCGGCGTGTCACGGTGGCGCGCGACGCCGGCGTGACCGAATTTCTCGCCAAGCCGATCTCCGCCAAGGGGCTTTATCAGCGCATCCTGAACGTCGTCGCCAATCCGCGCCCGTTCATCAAGACCAAGACTTATTTCGGCCCGGACCGGCGGCGCAACACCAACAATGCCTATATCGGCCCCGAGCGCCGTGTCGGCGGCGAGGTTGAAATCCTCCAGCAGCCTTCGCTGCTCGACAAGGCCCGCTCCTCCATTTAGCGCCGAAAGACCGAGGGAAACATCATGGCGAAGGACAAGCCCGGCTCGGTCGAGATCCAGAAATTCGCCGATCATCAGGTCATCACCCAGCCCAATCCGTTGCGCAAGGTGCTGCGCCGTGTGGACGAAGAGGATCGCGACGATCCGGTGGCGCGCGCCGAAAAAGCGCTGGCCGGCCTGTCGGGCGAATTCAAGAACTGGATGGCCGTCGAATCCGATCGGCTTGCGGCCGCGCACGCCGCCATCCTCAAGGACGGCTTTACCAAGGCGACCCGCGATGAGCTTTTCCGCGCAGCCCACGACATCAAGGGCGACGCCGCCACCTTCGGTTTTCCCTCCGCCGCCGCCGCCGCCGAAAGCCTTTGCAGGGTCATCGAGCACGCGCCGGATCTTGGCAAGGTACCATCCGAACTGATCGCGCATCACATCAACGCCATTGAAGCGATCGTGCGCCAGCGCACCAAGCTCGATACCATCAGCATGGCAGACGAACTCAGCCGCCGATTGCGCGGCGTCACCGACGAGTACCTCGCGCGGGTCAATCGCGACCGGCCCGAGCACCTCGAAGCCATCCTGGCCCCCAGCATCGCGCCGGCGGATTAGCCTGGAAGCCTTGCGACCATACACCTCGACGTAATGGCCGGGCATAGCCGTCCGAAGGACGGCGTCGCTTCCGCTCGCCTATCCCCGGCCATCCACGTCTTGCTTCCCACGAACACTGTAAGACGTGGATGCTCGGAACAAGTCCGGGCCTGACGAACGAGAGAATCCCCAAGAACGGTTGAGAACCTAAGCCGCGATCAGGCCGTGCTGGATCGGCGCAATCGCCTCCTCGGCGATCAACTCGTCGCAGAACATGCGCGCCTCTTCCCGCGCCGACTCCGTCGCAAAGCGCCGCAACAGGATCAGAAGCGGTTCGGCGGCTTGCTGGCCGGTCTCGCAATGCGTCAGCACGCGTTCGACCATGCGGCGGCGCAATCTTGCCGCGCCACTGAGCGTGTCGGTAAATCCGGTTTCATGACCGACTTCGAGCGCGGCGCGGAATGCCGCGAAGGTCGATTCCGGCAATCCGGCGCGCCGCAGCAGCGCCTGCACGCCGGCGCCCCCGCGGTCGTGAAGCAGCGCGGAGACGCGCGAGCGCGGCAGACCGGACAATTCAGCCAATGCGGCGTCGAACAATTCGAGATTGCCCGATAGGAGCGCGCGCAGGATCAATCCAGCGGTGAGCTGGCCGGTGGCGCGCAGATGCTGCACCAGGCCACGCATGTCTTCGCCGCGCGACACGGCCGCGATATTCACCGTCGAGCGATCACGGGCTTCGCTTGCGACCCGACCTGCGCGGTCGGCGCTGAGCCAATTCCTGGCGACAACGAACTGCGCCAGAGTATCCGACAATTTCGCCACCAGGGCGGCCCGCGTCGCGGCGGGCAAGTCTTCCAGCACCAGCATCGATTCCCGGATCGCGGCGAGATGGCCATGACGCGCGACGATGCGATCCCAGGAAAACGGCGCGAGCTCCGCGTAGGCATTTTCGATCAATTCCAGCGCCGCCTCCGCCGTTCCAACCTCGGCGATCGCGGCACAGACCGAGGCCGGAAGATTGATGCGGCGGGCGATGGCGCATTGGGTTTCGCTGTTGCCGGTCGCGACGATGTCGACGAGATCGGCATCGATCAGCAGCGGCGAATGCTCCAGGATCGGGAGCGCCACCGACGGCTGGTCGAGCGACAGCGCCTGGACGATCGCGGCGGGTGCTTCGGCGCTGCGCGCGAACACTTCGGCCATGGCCTGGCGTACCAGCGGCGAGGCATCGTCGAGCTGCATCAAAAGTGCGCCTTCGGCCGCGGCGCGGTCCTCGTCGGTGAGATCGGAAATCAGCCAGGCCCGCGCCAGCGATCGCGTCGCCTCGGCCCGCTCGCCTGCGGGAGCGGTCTTGATCCAACTGATGAACTGCCGAACGATCATGGCCCTGCCGGCTTACGCAACCTGAGACGACACCGTGACACGCGGTGCCACTGCAAGACAAAATAAACCACGACGCTTAACAAAGCGTTCACCATAAGGGGCTGGTTTTATTGACGTTTTGTTAAGGGCTGCGGGGGTTCCTCCGCGGGTTCTTGGCGCGCCGCTAGCCGCTGAACGTGCCGCTGCGGTCGCTGAAGAGATCGAGCGATCGCGGAGCGCTGATGTTGGGGTTCTTTTCCGGAAGCAGCGGCGCGGAGGTCGCCGACGCAACCGAGGTCGCCGACGCAACCGAGGTCGCTGACGCAACCGAGGTTGCGGACCCAACCGAGGTTGCGGACCCAACCGAGGTTGCTTGCGCAACCGAGGTTAGCGACGAGGAGTTGCCCCACAATTCGCGCACCGCCGCTGAGACCGGCTGGGCCCGGTCGCCGACCTGAAACAGCGAACGGAAGATCGGATCGGTGGGCGTGGCGTTATTCGCACTCGATGCGGAAGCGACCGTGACCGGCGCTGCCGTTCGGACGTCCGGAAATGTGGACAGGTAAGCCGCGTTATCGATCGCAGGCGCGGCCGGGGCCGTACTGGCGAGCGCCACGCTTGGCCGGATGTCGCCGACCGACGCCATCGCATGCCGGGTGGCCGGTGAGCCAGCGGCGCTGGCATAGCGCTGCGTCAGCACCGAATAGACTTCTGACACGCTGCGCGCGCGTCCGGTGCTGCGCTCATAGAAGATCGAGCGGTTCGCCGCCGCGGCGTTGGGAAACAGCCGCGCGCCGGATGCCTGCGGATTATCCTCGGCGTTCGAGATCAGCTTGGCCGCGCCGCCGACGCCCATGAAGTGCGCCATGTACAATTCGCTGTCGGTCGGACGGCGGCCGATCATGCCGGTGAGCTTAAAACTGTTGGACTGGGTCAGGACGGCCGCCATCGACGAGGCGGCGGCGGGATCGTCGCGCAGCTTCAGGATCGCGCGACGCGCGGCGGGATCGCTGACCGAATAATAGCCGTCGGATGATTTGGTGATGGCGTTTGCATAATCGCCGTAGCCATGCCGGGCGCCGGCTTCCTTGACGGTGCCGAGCCAGGTCTGGTCGATGAATTGAAACAACCCGTGCGCCGACGAGGTCGAGGCGCCCGCCGTCGGATTGAAATCCGATTCCATCTTCGCGGTGGTGAGCAGATATTCAAAGCTGGCGCCGCTGCTGCTGGCCGCCTGTTTGATCGCACCAGCAATCCGGACGCGCGAGGGATCGACACCTGCCGTTGCCGTGGCGTTCGATGTGTCGACCGACATGTCCTGGTCTCCGCTCCCCGCGAAACGACCCACCCAGCCTGTTCGAAAGCTCCCACCAACGTCCAGACCGACGCCACAGTGGGGTGATTATGGTTAATGGCGGGTTAATGGGTGCCGGCGACCGTCATTCCCCGGGGCGCCGCTGAATCCCTCAGGAAGCCAAAACTAAAGTAGGCGATGGCAGCACCGGCCCAATGGAAGGCGGTGCTGGCAATCGTCATAGGGTACCTGCATGCGATTAGGCGAGTTACGCGCGTTAGTTCATGTCTGTTTTGTGCGCATAACGGACCTAAGTCAGACATCGCGCCATGTCCGAAAAGTGCCACAACCGGACCTATGTTGCTGATGCGGCTCACCCAGCAATTTGTTTCTTGCTATGATCTGCAAGGACCTAGATCACGCGGCATTCAGCAACCCGACTACAGGCGCACTCGGCGACCATGCGCTGCAACTCGGCCTTGAGCACCATGAGAGTGTCGATCCGCCGTTCGACCTCATCGAGCCTGGTTGGCCTCGGCGAGATCGATCCCAACTACGGATAAGGAGCCCAAGGATCGGTTACAACAACGTCAGTCGACGGATACCAATAGCAGTACAAATCGATCCCGGTATCGAAGCAGTACCCGTAGGAGTAGGCATCGAGTTGTGCAAGCTGAATTGTCCCGGAAGTTGCGACGTTTATAGTGTCACCGCTCGCCGCCATCTTTTTGTTCGACTTTACTTTCTGTACGGGTAGGCTGCCCGCGCTCATCCCTACGACCTTGTCATTACTTACCTCGGCTATCACTGAGTTGGCGCCAATCTTGCCGACTTCGTGCTTCCCGTTTTTATGGATCTTCTCGCCGAGAAGATTGTGACCGTTGCCGTGATGAGCATTCTTGGCCAACGCTAATCCAGCGGTGGCCAGCAAGCTTGTGCCAACGGCAAGAGCCATGACGGTCCGACGATTCAACATAAAGCATCTCCGTGTTGCGTGTTCCCATGAATCACGCCGGTCGATATGAATGCCCCGGTGGGACATTTTCATGGTTGATTGGCGACGCGGTGATGACGAAGCAATGCACGGCACTGATCGGTTGAGCAGGCGGAAAAGGTGGCGCCAATACGTAGGCGCCAATAAGACCTAGGCGCCAATAAGCAAACGCGCGCACTACCGCCCGAATTTTTCGGCTTCGCCGCCGCCCGCTCGCCATTTTTTCGCGAAGCGATCGCCAACAATACCGAGAACGCGCTTCCAAAAATAATTTGCCCGCTCGCGTGTAGCCTTAAGAAAGCGTTAATCGCGGAATGTATGATGGTGCGAACAACGGCCGTGTAAGGCGGCGTGGAGAAAATGTGATGGGCAAAATCGCTTCAGCTATCGTGGCAGTTACATTGCTCATGAGTCCGCTTCTGCTGCCGGTGCCTGCAAGCGCCGAGAACGGACAAATCACCGCCGGCGTAGTGGGCGGACTTATCGGCGGGGCGTTGCTCGGCGGCGCTCTGGCAGCACGGCCAGCTCCGCCTCCGCCGCCGGTTTATTATGCGCCGGCGCCGGTCTACGTCGAAGAGCCTGCCTGCCGTCTGGTTCGGGAGCGCTACTGGGATGGATATGGCTGGCAATTTCGCCGAGTCCAGGTTTGCGATTGATCGCCGCACCGCTTCGGGCGGTCGCGCCGTGAACTGACTCAAGTCAATCAACAAGAAGCCAATTGGGCGCCGCTCTTCCCCGCCCTAGGACATGCGCAGCCACCGCGCGTGGTGACATCCGCCGTCAGTCTTCCGCCAGCCGCCGTTCCGCGCTCGCCTGCCAAAATCCCCCCTTTTTATGTACAATTCCCTCCTCAAAAATATCCGATCACAGCGGTGTGCCGTCCGGCCACCGGCTCAATGTCCGCTAATGGAATGGTCCGGCCGTGCTCCGACCCTGCCAGCACGGGAAGCTGGCAAGGGGCGCTCAAGACAAGGAGCACGCCATGTCTCGGAAACTCAACGCAGCGATCGCCGTGATCGGCATCGATATCGGCAAGAACTCGTTCCACATCGTGGGTCATGATCACCGCGGCGCCATCGGGGCGCCGCAGGGAACCCCGGATCTCGAGATTCCGGATTTGCGCGTCCCGTAACGACGGATTATTTTTTGTAGACCGTCTTCGGATCGAACAGCCGCTCCGCGTTCACGAACGACAATTGCGCCCCGCCCTCGCCTCCCGTCACCTTGCGGTAGAAACAGGAATGCCGGCCGGTGTGGCAGGCAGCGCCTGGTTGCTCGACCCGGATCCAGATCGCGTCCTGATCGCAATCCATGCGCATCTCGACGACGCGCTGGACGTGGCCGGAGGTCTCCCCCTTTCGCCACAGCGATTGGCGGGAGCGGCTGTAGTACCAGGCCTCCCCGCTCGCGATGGTCTTGCGCAGCGCCTCGTCGTTCATATGCGCGACCATCAGCACATCACCTGTGCCGGCGTCGGTCGCCACACAGGTCACAAGACCCGCGGCGTCGTATTTGGGCTTGAACGCAAGCCCTTCCTCGATGTCGTTGAGTTCGGATGATGTGGACACGGGCAGTCCTCGGAAAACCGGAGGCGAGGATCAGCGCTGCTGCCCTCGCACCATCGACAGGAACCGCGCCTGCTCCGCCGGATTTTCGCGGAACATGCCGGTGAAGCGGCTGGTGAATGTCATCGCGCCATGCTTGGCGACGCCGCGCACGGACATGCAGGTATGCTCCGCCTCGATCATCACGGCAACGCCGCGGGGTTTGAGAATCTCGTCGATCGCGGCGGCGATCTGGGCGGTGAGATGCTCCTGGGTCTGAAGGCGGCGGGCGAAGATGTCGGTGAGGCGCGCGAGCTTCGACAATCCCACGACCCGCTCCACCGGCGTATAGGCGATATGCGCCTTGCCGTAGAACGGCATCATGTGGTGCTCGCATTGCGAGGTGAACTCGATGTCGCGAACCAGCACGAAATCGTCATAGCCGGCGGTTTCGCCAAAGGTGCGATTGAGCACCTCCGCCGGACATTGATGGTAGCCTTGATAGAGTTCGTCGAACGCCTCGACCACACGGCGCGGCGTATCCAACAGGCCCTCGCGGTCGGGGTTCTCCCCGATATAACTGAGCAAGGTCTGCACCGCGTTTTCGGCTTCAGCCCGCGAGGGACGGAGCTGGTCGGGGCTGACCGCGGCGGCGAGGAATTCGGAAGGGTCGAGTTCGGCCGGCCGGCCTTCCCCGACCTTCGCGTCCGCAGGCTTGATCTCCGAAGGCTTGATCTCTGAAGGCTTGCCTGGGCGGAGGGATTTGATCAATGCGTCCATGTCAACTCCGTTCGACCGGTCATAAGGGAGACCGGAGTGTCACCGGCAGACGAGGCGGCGCACCGCCAAACGCCTCAGTCCCACAGCCCTGCCACCCTGGCAGCCAATGGTTATCTCAGGCCGCCAAAAACGGCCGGGCTGTATTTCCGCCATTACCAGCCATATATAGGGCCGTGGACCGCGGCCGCCAAGGGCGATCGCGAGGGCGATCAAGCCTTGGGGGTCGAGATCTCGATCTATGCTGAACGATATTTACAACAAGCGCATCATCGAACTGGCCGGCAATATACCCCGTCTCGGCCGCCTGGCCGCACCGGATGCCAGCGCCACGGCGCATTCCAAATTGTGCGGCTCGACCGTCAAGGTCGACCTCAAAATGGACGGGCCTGTCGTCACCGACTTTGCCCATGACGTGAAGGCCTGCGCGCTGGGCCAGGCCTCGTCCTCAATCATGGCGAGCCACGTCGTCGGCTCCACGGCAAGCGAGTTGCGCGAACTGCGCGAAACCGTCCGCAAGATGCTGAAGGAAAATGGCAGCCCCCCGCAAGGCAAATGGGCGGATATCGCGCTGCTCGAGCCGGTGCGCGACTACAAGGCACGGCACGCCTCGACGATGCTGACGTTCGATGCCGTGGTCGACGCGATCGGCCAGATCGAGGCGAAGACCAGGCAGCCGGTATCCGCACAGGGTTGATACCGTCGACATGCCCGCCAACGGGTCGGCCGAACGGCCGCCTGACGAGACCATTTCAGGATCGGATTGATCGCTACTTCGCTGGAGTCGCCGGTGTTGCCCCCCTGCCGGTCGGCACCATCGCCTCGGCAGTTTTGGTCGATTTCGCGGCGGACGCGATCGGTTCGCCCGCGGCGCCCACAAACCGATCCTGCACCGGTTTCGCCGGCAGCGCTGCCACCGGCATGACCGCGCCGCCGGTCTTCGGCAGTACTTCGGCGATAAGGTCGGTGGTGACGAGATTGGTCAGCCGCAATTCTTCCGGGGAGAGCTCATGCAGGTCCTCCCATGGCGGCACATTCAGCGATAGCGACAACAGATCGCCGGCGCCTCCCATATCGAACGTGTATTTGGCCAGACGCCCAATATCGCGCTCCACGATCATCAGATCCTCGGCGGAGTAGCTTGCGGCCTTGGCATCATCGGCCCGGTCGCCCATCCAGATCTGATGCACCCGCACATGGGCGGTCGCGGGCACGTAACGGGACTTGCCCGACAGCAGCAGGAAAACGCACATCGACTCGCAATAGGCCTCGGGCGCGATGCTGGCGCGGTCGCCCTGCGCGGTGCGGGTATGGATGCTGGTGCCGACCGTGGTCACCAGCCCGAGATTGCGAAAACGCCGGCCGAGCGCGATGGAGTCGTTGACCGAGCCGCCGCTGGAATCCAGCACAACGGTGGCGCCGCCGAGCTCACGTCCGCGCGCGAAGTCGTCGAATTCCTTGGGACTGTCTGATGTCACGATACCGATCGCGCTGACCCACCCCCGGCAATCCGGCTGGCACGCCACCCAGCTAAAGCGCATCGGCAATTTGCGTTCTTCGAGGCTGCCGCCGGCTTGCGCTGAGTCGCCTCGCGTGGCGACAATGCCAGGCAATGCGATACAGAAGGCGGCGGCGCCGAGCAGCGCCATACCGCGAAGGCGTAACGATCTCACGAGCTTCAATTTGGTTCCTTCCCCCCAAGCTCCCAAACGAGCAGCGGCAACGGCCCCGAATCAACGCCAGCTGTTTCTGTCATCCCGGCGTTAGAAGGAGGGTAAACGTGGCAACCGCAATCGTCCATAGCGCCCTTGCTGCAATGCCCCGCCAACGATTGATATTTCCAGAAGTGTGGCACAAATATTGGCGAGATTGGGTTCCCTGCCCGGAACCGCGCAAATTTGCGCCCAAGATGGCATCATACCGCCCATGAAGCATTCATCGTCACGGCTTTGTGTGGATTGCACGAGGGCAGCGACCCGGCTGCCCCGCAATGCCGGCCGCGCGATGATCTGGGTTTACCGGCACACATTGTCGCCGCTGGTCGGCTTCAACTGCCGCCACCTGCCGAGCTGTTCGGTCTATGGTGACGAGGCGATCGAGCGTTTTGGATTGTGGGGCGGCGGCTGGATGACGCTGGCGCGGCTGTTGCGCTGTCAACCCTGGGGCACCTCGGGGATTGACAATGTTCCTCTGACAAGGCCTGCCGGCGCGCGCTGGTATTTGCCTTGGCGGTACGGGCGTTGGCGCGGCGTCAACTCCCCTTAAGGACCAGCTCTGCTGCGGTGCATTGAGACGAAAAGCCCATTGCCGCGCCGGGAACCGGGACTATGCTGGCCCTATTGGTTCGATGTCTTCCCGGGAGGACGTCAACGATGCGCTGGAAATTTCATCGAAGCGGTCACGATCCCCGACAGATCGATCTGCTGGCAGCGCTGGCACTCGTCATCGTCATCATTGCGGCCTGGCACTATTTCGACAAGCCTGAGCCGCCAGTGAACAGGGCCTTCATCGAACCCAGCCAACACGTGCGATGGTGAGCCGCTAGCGCGAAAACCAGAAAAAACCTCCGGATTGCGGCCCGACCGGGGCCGGTGGACGAGGCTTGCGCAGACGCGGCGGTCTCGGCGCCGGTTCGTCGGTCGACGCCTCCGTGCCGGCCGAACCGTCGTCGGGCAGCCTGACCGACAGCAACAAATTTGATTCGTACGAGCGCCAGCGATAGCCAATGCCGAAATCCATCGGCTGCGCCTGCCGGAACAGTTCGGCGTAGCTCTCCTGATATCTTCCCGGGAATTCCGCGATCGGGCCGGCATACCGGCCGAACGGGAAGAAGCGCCACTTCCTCGGGCTGTAGTAGGCCAGCGGAATTCCGGAATCGTCCTGGATGATCGTCGCGCTGTTGGCGAGAAGGAAGTCGCGCACCGCGGTGAAGTTGCCGGCGTGCAAAAGATACGATGCGCTCTTGATCAGGCTATTGCCGGGGGCGAGCGTGGCGCAGAATTTCAGGAAACCAGAAGCCTTGACGCCCGGATTGGAAAGGTCGGTCGAGAAATAATACAGCGTCCTTTCCACGCCATCGCCGCCGGCGAACACGATCCGCACCCCGCGCGTCGCGTTCGGACCGGGATTCTCATTGGCAAAATAGGCCGTCCCCTTGCCATCGATCGCGACCGGACTGACGTTGCGAATGGTCTTGCCCGAACGCGCCAGGAATACGTAAAGGATGGGCAGCGTGCCGTCGAGCTGTCCGGCGTGCAGGTCGACCTTCATCTGCTTGGTGATGAAGAACGAGAAGCTCAGGACAGAGCCAAGCGAACGCTCGACATCGTAGAGCGCAGCGCTAACGCCGCCGCGCGGCAGTCTCGACAGATCGGGCACCGAACCCGGCGGCTCCAGCGCGCTCAGCACATAGGTCGTCGCCTTCGAGTAAAACGCGTCGGCATAAAGGAAGTCCGGACCGGAGAACATGTAGAACATGGTCGGCCGCGGCGCAGCGAGATTTGCCGCGGCCCAGGTCCGGATTTTTGACAACTGCCGCTGTTCGAGTTGCGCGAACGCCGAATCAAAAAATCTTGCGTGGCGCTGCCAGGCAGGATCCCCGGTCAGTGGCGTCAGCGGCGAGGCGGCCGACGGCGGCAGCCCCGCCAGGAACCGCGCGGTGTCATCGGCGGTCACGGTGTCGGCAGCGCGCGCGGCTGGCGCGGCCGCGAGGATCATGGCCGCGGCGACCGCCGCGATTTTCATCGTATGGCACATCTCTATTCGCGACCTGATCGATGGCTTGGTGAGGAGGTCGCAGAGCCGGCATCGTCGCGCTTGCGGAAGAGGGCGTAAATCAAGAGGCCCGAAACCATGATCAAGACACCGAGAAACGACTGCAGCGGCCGGCCGACCACAAGATAGTACATCATGAACAGGGTCACGAGCAGGAAAACCACCGGCGTTATCGGGTATCCCCATGCGCGGTAGGGCCGCGGCAGGTCGGGCTGCGTGATGCGTAGCTTGATGACGCCGAGCACGGTGAAGAACGAACAGAACAGCAGCGCGAACTGGATGAAATCCAGCACCGCCTCGAAACTGCGGGTGAACAGCATCAGCGTGGCGACCGCGAGCTGAAACAGGATGGCATAGGCGGGCGCGCCCTGGGCGGATTTCCGGGCGAATACCCGCAGCGCCGGGATATCCTCGCCCATGGTCATCATCACGCGCGGACCGATCCACATCATCGCGCTGATGGAGGACACGAGCCCGATGCAAATCATCGCACCGACGATGCGGCCGCCGACCTCGCCGAAAATGGCGCTGCCGGCGATCCGCGCGACATCGAGTTGCCCGGAAAGCTTGTCGATCGGCGTGGTGTGGAGGAATACCGCATTCAGTGCGACATACAGCACGAGCACGATCAGCGTTCCCGCAAGCAGCGCACGCGGCAGATTCTGCCTGGCGTCGCGCATCTCGCCGATGATGTAGGTCGCGGCATTCCACCCCGAGAAGGAATACATCACGAATACAAGCCCGATCGCGAACGGCGCGCTGGCGACATAGCCGGCGTCGGAAATGTGGGGCGCAAACGAGAGCTGCTGCGGCGTGCCGATGACAAATCCCGCAATCAGGAAGGCGATGATCAGCACGACCTTGAGGATGGTCGAGATCAGTTGGAAGGTAGAGGAGTGCCTGACGCCGCTGAGCTGCACGATGGATACGAGCCAGACCGCGCCGACGGCAAGCAGCGTCGGCGGAGCGCCGGGAAATACCGACTTGCCGTATTCCCCGAAAGCCATCGCGGCGAGCGCCACCGGGGCGGCGAAGCCAACCGTTGCCGACACCCAGCCCGCCAGAAATCCGAAGGCCGGATGAAAGGCGCGGCTGAGGAAATTGTACTCGCCGCTCGAGCGCGGAAACATCGCGCCGAGCTCGCTGTAGGAAAACACGCCGCACAGCGCTACGATGCCGCCGACAATCCACAGCAGCAAGATCGCAAAGCCCGAGGGTATGTCCTTGACCTGAAAGCCGAGGCTCGTGAAGACGCCAACGCCCACCATGTCGGCCACCACGATGGCGGTTGCGACAACCACCGAAACCGTGGACCCGCCAGGGAGCCGGCCAGGCCAAGCCGCGCTTCCCGTTTCCATTGCCGCCATGTCAGTCCACGCCTCAGGCGTCATGCCCTGATCTTTCATGGTTGCAGGTTGCCCCCCGCCAGTTCAAGCAATGCTAGCAATGATTTAATTTCGGGCGCGAATAGGGTGCTCCAATACCTTTTCTGTGGCAGAGAAAACACAACGCCTGTGTTTCATTGTGAAAAGAATGGGTTAGTCCCACAATCAGGACACGATTTCGTGTTGTTTGAGACGTTCGGGGAATGGGGAAAAATTTCCGGAAGCTTAACGTCGTGGCAACTTGAACAAGCTGACATACGCCGGTCGTCGTCGGTGATGGGGCAATGGGGTGGATGGTCGGGGCCAATCCGAAATCCAGGACATTTGATCGCGCAGGCCCGGTGAGATCGCCAGGCGTGATGCCGCATCCGTCCGTACGCGCCTCCGAACCTCACCCCGGTTCGCGGCTACGCTGGATCGCTCTTCTTTCAGTACTCATCCCCTTGTCCTTCGTCCTCGTGCAATGTGGAAGGGCGCCCAGCGCCGGTACGCTTGCGGCCAACGTGCAGGGTACAGGTGACACGTTCGAAGAGCGTTTTCCCAAACCCCAATTCAAAGATCGCTTTCCGACGCCCGGTGAGAGCCTCCTGCAGCGGCAAGCCTCCGCTTCGGACCTGCAAAACCAGCGTACGGCGCAGGCACAGCCCGCGCCCTTCCGCGTCGCGTCGCTGGCGCCGGCGGTGCCGTACCAGCGTCCGTTCCGCGAGGATCAGACCACTCTGGTCAGCCTGAAATCCTCGGCGTTTCCATATTTCGGCAACAACCCGCGCACCGACGAACCCTTCCTGAACATTTCCCAAGGCGAACGCCGTGGCCACCGCAGCTACAGCGGTCGGGTTTACTGGCAGGACGAGACCTACAACGATAACCGCGTCCTGATGCATGTTCCGGAGAATTTCAACATCCGCAAACCCGGCGTGATCGTCGTATTCTTCCACGGCAACGGCGCGACGCTGGAGCGCGACGTGCGCGATCGGCAGCTGGTGCCGAAACAGATTTCGGATTCCGGCGCCAACGCCGTGCTGCTGGCGCCTCAGCTTGCGGTCGATGCTGCCGATTCCAGCGCCGGCAAATTCTGGCAGCCCGGCGGGCTCAAGCGCTTCGTGACGGAATCGGCCGATCACCTCGCCAAGCTTTACGGCGATCCCGCCGCAGCCAAGGCCTTCGCGAACATGCCGGTCATCCTTGTTGGCTACAGCGGCGGCTTCGTTCCGACGGCGTGGAGCCTGGAAGTGGGCGGCCTTGGCAATCGCGTGCGCGGCGTGTTCCTGCTCGATGCGGTGTATGGCGAGCTCGACAAGTTTGCTTCCTGGATCGTCAACAACCGATCCGGCTTTTTCGTGAGTGCCTATACCCGATACACCCAGCGCCACGATCGGGAGTTGATGCAGATGCTCAAAGACAAGGGCATCGCCATATCGGATGATATGGACCGACCCTTGCATCCCGGCAGCGTCGTGTTCGTGAAGACCCCCGACGGCGTGACGCATCGCGACTACGTCACCCACGCCTGGACCGAAAATCCTGTCAGGGAAGTCCTGCTCAAGATGGCGTCAACGCCGGCGCTGACGCGGGTCGCCTCGAACGGCAACGATACATCGAACAACCGATAAGGACTTTATCGCGCGGCCTGGTTTCGCGCCGTCGCGAAACCGCGCGTGAAGATCACGGTGAGCAACGCCAGGACAACAAAGGTCATCCCGGTATATCCGATGCCGTAAAAGAGTTCGCGCGCGTACAACAGACCGCCGATCGCCGAACCGATGGCCTGTCCCACATAGAGCACCGACGTATTGAGGGACACAGAGGCCGAGGCCAGTTCCGGCGCCGCACTGACCAGCCGCACCTGCTGCATCGAGTTGCTCGAGGCAAACCCCAATCCCCAGATCGCGACCGAGCAGGCCATCAGCGGATAAATGCCTGCGCTCAGCGTCCAACCGGTGATGCCGGCCAGCACCAGCGAGATGCACAAGACCGACGTCTTGCAGGCGCCCCAGGAGTCGACGATGCGGCTGGCAATCGCGATCCCGATGAAACCGCACAGGCCGTAGATCGCAAATACCAGCCCGACCGCGTCCCCCGGACCGACATGGGTCAGCTTGATCAAAAGCGGCCCCATATAGGTGAACACGGCGAACTGGCCCGACATCAACAGCGTCGTAATCACCAACAGCACCACGATCGCCCGGTTACGCGCCAGCTCGATCCAGGTCTTCAGGTCGACCCGCGCGCCGAGCAATCCGGCGGGCAGCCGCCAGGCGAGCAGAAGAAAGCCGACAAGGCCGATGATGCCGATCGCGCCATAGGCCTGGCGCCAGCCATAGTCGTTCGTGATGAATGTAATCAGCGGCAGGCCGACCGCGGCTGCCAGCGACCGTCCAAGAAATACATAGGCGATGGTGCCGCCGCGCTTTTCCGGCGAAACGATCAGCGCGGCGGTGCCCGCCGCCTGCGGTGTATAGAGAGCACCGATCCCGAGCATGATCACGCGAATGATCAAAAGGCTGGTGTAATCGGGCGCAAAGGCTGATGCGAGATTACCGAGCGCAAGCACCGCGAGGGTTGCCGTGAGCAGGGTACGGCGTTCGATCCAGCTCGTCAGCCACGCCGTCAGCGGCGAGGCGACACAGAGGATCACGGCGCCAAAGGTGATCAGCAATCCCGCGGTGTGGACCGTGATGCCGAGATCCGATGACAGTTCGATCAACATGCCCGCCGGCGCCAATACCGAGCAACCCGTGATGAGATTTCCGAACATCAACGCGGTGGGTGCAAAGCGGCGATGAACGGGTCTGCCGGATGGCGGGTTTTTTCATGCAGGTGCATCTATGGCAGGCCGGGATGGATTAAAAGGGCGGGGCCGAATTATTTCGCGGCGTGCGCAATTTGGGCAGCCCAGGTCGCAACGATTTTCCGTTGACCCCGATTGCACCGCGCGAATCGCCTGCTATACCGCTTCCTCCCGCTTACCTGCGCTCGTTCGCAGGAGTGAGCTACAGGAGACCCGCATGCCAGACAAGAATACGCCCGCCTCAGGATTCCAGTACAGCCTCACGAATCTGAAACCGGTCGAACCCGTGCAGAAAATCGCCCTCACCTTCCCCGACGGCGCCCGGCGCGAATTTCCCAAAAGCATTACAGGCCTCGATATCGCCAAGGGCATCTCGCCCTCGCTCGCCAAGCGCACGGTGGCAATGGCGCTCGACGGCGACTTGGTCGATCTGACGGATGCAATCGAGCAGGACGCGAAGATCGAATTCATCTCGCGCGACGATCCGCGCGCGCTGGAACTGATCCGGCACGACGCCGCCCATGTGCTCGCGGAGGCCGTGCAGTCGCTGTGGCCGGGCACGCAGGTCACGATCGGTCCGGTGATCGAGAACGGATTCTATTACGATTTCTTCCGCAACGAGCCGTTCACGCCGGAAGATTTTGCGGCGATCGAGAAGAAGATGCGCGAGATTATCGCGCGCGACAAACCATTCACCAAGCAAGTGTGGGATCGCGAAAAGACCAAGCAGGTTTTCCGCGACAAGGGTGAGAGCTTCAAGGTCGAGCTGGTCGACGCCATTCCCGGCGACGAGCCGATCAAGATCTATTTCCAGGGCGACTGGTTCGATCTCTGCCGCGGCCCGCACATGACCTCGACCGGCAAGGTCGGCAACGCCTTCAAATTGATGAAGGTCGCCGGGGCCTATTGGCGCGGCGATTCGAACAATCCGATGCTGACGCGCATCTACGGCACGGCGTTCGCCAAGCAGGAAGAACTCGACGCGTATCTGCAACAGATCGAGGAAGCCGAAAAGCGCGACCATCGCAAATTGGGCCGCGAGCTCGATCTGTTTCACTTCCAGGAGGAAGGCCCCGGCGTGGTGTTCTGGCACCCGAAGGGCTGGACCATCTTCCAGGCGCTGATCGCCTATATGCGCCGCCGCCTCACCGGCGATTACGATGAGGTCAACGCGCCGCAGATTCTCGACAAGGTGCTGTGGGAAACCTCCGGCCATTGGGACTGGTACCGCGAGAACATGTTCGCCGCCCAATCGGCCGGCGACGAGGCCGAGGACAAGCGCTGGTTTGCGCTAAAGCCGATGAACTGCCCCGGTCACGTGCAGATCTTCAAGCATGGTCTCAAGAGCTACCGCGATCTGCCTCTCCGGCTGGCGGAATTCGGCGTGGTACATCGCTACGAGCCGTCGGGTGCGATGCATGGGCTGATGCGGGTGCGCGGATTCACCCAGGACGACGCGCACGTGTTCTGCACCGAAGCGCAGCTCGCCGACGAATGCCTCAAGATCAACGACCTGATCCTGTCGACCTATGCCGATTTCGGCTTCGAGGGCGAATTGACGGTCAAGCTCTCGACCCGTCCGGAAAAACGTGTCGGCACCGACGAGATGTGGGATCACGCCGAGCGCGTGATGGCCACGGTGCTGCAGGAGATCAAGGCGCAGGGCCACAACCGCATCAAGACCGCGATCAATCCCGGCGAAGGCGCGTTCTACGGGCCGAAATTCGAATACGTGCTGCGCGATGCCATCGGCCGCGACTGGCAGTGCGGCACTACCCAGGTCGACTTCAATCTGCCCGAAAGATTCGGCGCTTTCTACATCGATGCCGACGGCTCGAAGAAGGTGCCGGTCATGGTCCACCGCGCGATCTGCGGCTCGATGGAACGTTTCATCGGCATCCTGATCGAACATTATGCCGGCAATTTCCCGCTCTGGCTGGCGCCGATCCAGGCTGTCGTCACCACCATTACGTCGGAGGGCGACGAATATGCCAAAGTGGTCGCGGCGGCGGCGCGGCGCGCAGGCTTGCGCGTCGACATCGACCTGCGCAACGAGAAGATCAATTACAAGGTCCGCGAGCATTCGCTGGCGAAAATCCCTGCGTTGCTCGTGGTCGGCAAGAAGGAGGCCGAGACGCATTCGGTCTCGATCCGCCGCCTCGGCAGCGACGGGCAAAAGGTGATGCCGACCGACGAGGCGATCGCAGCCCTGGTCGAGGAAGCCACACCGCCGGATGTGAAGCGGGCGCGGGCGGCTTGAACGGGATTTCGGCGTCACGGCCGGGCTTGACCCGGCCATCCACGTCTTCCTTCGCCGCAAAAGTAAAGAACGTGGATGCCCGGCATGACGGCGCAAATTCCACAATCGATCTACTTCCACTTCCAACTGCCTGTTACAGGCTTATCTCTATGCTAGATAACTCAAAATCATTCCTTTGAAAGTGACTGCCTTGCCTGACGCCCTCGACCTTTTGAAAACCCGCCGCTCGATCAAGCCGCGCGAGATGCGCGGACCCGGCCCCTCGCCTGCCGAGCTTGAAACCATTCTGACCATCGGCGCGCGGGTGCCCGATCATGGCAAGCTGGTGCCGTGGCGTTTTATCATTTTCGAGGGCGACGCGCGCATTCGCGCCGGCGAGGTCATCGCAAACGTGTTCGCGCGGAAGAACCCGCAAGCTACGACCGCCGAAATCGACATCGAGAAGCGGCGGCTGACGGACGCACCGCTGGTGATCGGCGTCGTCAGCTTTACAAAACCGCATCCCAAGGTACCGCCGTGGGAGCAGGAATTGTCCGCCGGCGCAAGCGCGATGAACATCGTCACCGCGGCGACCGCGCTTGGTTATGGCGCGTGCTGGCTCACCGGCTGGTTCGCGTTCGATCGCGACGTGCTCGATGGCCTCGGATTGAAGGCGGACGAAAAGTTCGCCGGTTTTATTCACATCGGCACGGCGGGCAAGCCAAGCGAAGACCGCCCCCGCCCGCTGCTCTCGGACATCGTGACGCGGTTTTGATGCCATCCCTCATCCTGAGGAGCGGCCACTTGGCCGCGTCTCGAAGGGTGAGCAGGCAGCGGGGCCTCATGGTTCGAGACGGCGCAAGAGCGCCTCCTCACCATGAGGGGCTGCGTCGCCGCACTGGCTTCGCCACTCTCACGCCGCCTTTGACGCCCGCGTGCCGAACTTGCGCAGCAACGCGTCGATCTCGGACGGGGGCTTCGCCGCGCTGAACAGGAAGCCTTGCACCTCATTGCAGCCTTCCTTGCGCAACCATTCGAGCTGGTCCATCGTCTCCACACCCTCCGCGGTGGTGGTGATGTTCAGGCTGCGGCCAAGGCCGGAAATCGCTCGCACGATCGCTACACAATCGGGGCGCTCGGCGATGTCCTTTACGAACGACCGATCGATCTTGATCTTGTCGAACGGAAAGCTCCTGAGATAGCTGAGGCTGGAATAGCCGGTGCCGAAATCGTCCATCGAGATGCTGATGCCGAGTTCACGCAACTGATGCAGGATCGCGAGATTGGCCTCGGTCTCCGCCAGGAACAGCGATTCGGTGATCTCGAGCTCGAGCCGCAACGGCGATAATCCGGAATGCGCCAATGCCGAGATCACCGCCTGGACCAGATTGCGACCGCGGAACTGCACCGGCGAAAGATTGACGGCGACCTTGACGTCGGCGGGCCATTTCGCCGCTTCGGTGCAGGCCTCCCGCAACACCCATTCGCCGAGCGACACGATCAACCCGATGTCCTCGGCGACCGGGATGAAATCCGCCGGCGAGATCATGCCCTTTTCAGGATGACGCCAGCGCAACAGCGATTCAAAGCCGCTGATCCGGTCCGCAGCGATATCCACCAGCGGCTGATAATGAACCTCGAATTCGCCATTGGCGAAGGCGCGACGCAAATCGACTTCCATGTCGCGGCGCTTTTGCGCCTGCCGGTCCATCTCGCGTTCGAAGAACCGGTGAATGCCGCCGCCGTCGGACTTCGCCCGGTACAACGCCATGTCGGCGTTGCGCATCAACTCCTCACTGGTCGTGCCGTCGCCGGGGGAAAGCGCAATGCCGATGCTGGCGCCGATGACGACCTCGATGCCGTCGATGTCATAACTGTCGCTCAGTATCTTGATCAGACGGGTGGCAAAATCGCTGATCTCATTCGGCGTGACATCGGAGGCCAATAAGATCGCAAATTCGTCGCCGCCAAGCCGCGCCGCAAGGTCGTTGCCCCGAACCCGGGACCGCAGCCGGTCGGCGACCAGCCGCAGCAGGCGGTCGCCCATCGGGTGGCCGAACGAATCATTGACGTTCTTGAACAGGTCGAGATCGACGCACAGCACCGCCACGTGCTGGTTGCGGGACTTGTCCTGCTCGAGTGCCTGGCGAAGACGATCCTGATAAAATTCCCGGTTCGGCAGATTGGTCAGGCCATCGTGGTGGGCCATGTAGGCAATCCGCGCCTCGGCCTTGCGCCGTTCGGTGATATCGGCGATGGCGACGAGGAAGCCGTCGCGCCCCTCGAACACCACGCGCCGTCCGAACGTGAGCACGTGAATCTCGCTGCCATCGGCCCTGACATGCCGCCAGTTGCCGCTGGATTGATAGGCGTCGCCGTCGAGCTGCAGCGCCTCTCTGTGGCTGATCCACTCGTCCTTCGGCCAGATCTGCTGCAGTTTCATGCGCAGAAATGTCGCCCGGCTATATCCGTAGTGCTGCACCGCCGCGTCGTTGACGCTCAGAAACCCGGTCGTTTCGGCGTCGAACACCCACATCGGCATCGGGTTGTTGTCGAACAGCAACCGAAACGAAGCTTCACGCCGCTTCAGCGCCGTGACATCGGAGACCGTCAGCGCGAGAATGTCGCCGAATGCGGTTGCACCTAGTTTCAGGTTTCGATCGTCGCTGTCGATTTCGAACTGGTCGCGGTCGCCGCTTTTGACGACATCAAGCAATCGCTCGACGACCTCCTGCGAACACAGGAGATTTCCCTTTGCACTGAGCCGGTGCCACAGCAAACCGGTCGAAGGCACCTTGAGCAGCCGTGAGGCCCCCTCATTGTGATGCACGATCTGGAAGTCGAACGGCCGCCCGTCGGAATCGCGGATCGCTGCGAGCGACAATACGCCTTCGTCAGTCGCCGAGAAAATCGCATCGAGCAGATTATACTGTGGCGCCCGCTCGTTGACATAGGCCCCGATCAGCGTGTGGCCCCATCGTGACGACGTCGGCAGCGCCAACACGTCGTAGGTCTGGACCAGACCATCGCGCACGCAATGCGCAGCCGCGAGATAAGGACGGCCGTTCGCGAGCGCGCAGGTGGCTGCCTCGCCGAGCGCGGTCGCGCAATCAGGCGACAGTGCACTGACGGGGATGTCCTGCCGGTCGTCGTTGAGCCACTTCTGGATGTAGCGACCGGCGCGCGAGACTTCGAGCACGTTGTTGTCGCCCTTGAGCAGGACGATGTGATCGGCCAGCCGGCCGAGGCTTCCGAGCATCACATCTTCATAGCGCGGCAGTCTTTCGCCCGGGCGAAGTGCTGCCTGCCACTTGCGCTGCAGGACCGGGACATCGTCGAACATTTCTGTATAGAGTTTTCCCGAAGTCTTCTTGGCAGCAAGCATGACATTCCCCACAACGCGCGGCGACCGGGAGCCATCCAAGGCAACCGCGCTTAATGTGCTGTAAAGATTGCTGGTGGGCGGCGCCGAACCGCGGATTATGACAGTTTTAAGTCGGGCAATGGTTAGTGCGTATTTAGAGACTATGACAGCCAACATATAAGCTCGACTGGTAGCGGCCTACCATCGTGTCGAGGCCGTGGCCGCACCTCGAAGGGCGGCTCTGATCGGCCTCATGGTTCGAGACGGCGCCAACCCGCCTCCTCACCATGAGGATTTGACTAACGCGCGACGACCTCGACTTCGCCGTCGACGCCGTTGACGACGTTGAAGCCGCGCTCGAACACCTTGCCCTCGTTCTTGGCGATGGCGCGATACTCGCCCTCGGACAGCACGACGCGGGGGAATGCGCCGATCGATTCCTTGATGACGTCGCCGCCCGGCGTGATCACCGACCAGGCGGTGTTCGCCAGGGCCTCGCCGCCGCGGTCGCTGACGAGCTTCAGGGTAATGACCGCGGCGCGGTGGGTGATGATCACGTCGGTCAGCTTGCCGGCCTGAACGCGAATGTCCGAACGCACCACGGAATTGGCGTCACCATAGTTGGAAATAATGTAATAGGTCCCCTCCGGCAGCAGCGCGACATCGCCGGCAGCGACGTTCGGCACCAGCGAGGCGCGCTCGCCGACTTCAAACTGGCTGCCCTTGTAGATCGCGAACGAAATCTGGTTCTGTGGAATCTTCGAGGTGCCGACCCGGCCTTCGATGCGCAGGCCGCCCGCCGGAAGCACAAAGAACTCTCGGTCGGTCTCGGCCTTCAGGGTCACCGGGCGCACCGCGCTGACCAGTCCAAGCGCGACATGGACCACATAGTTGCCCGGCGGCAGGACGATATTGGGCGTCGCGCCGCGATCTTCGCGGATCAATTTGAAATTGCCGGTTTCGTCCGGCCGGTCCGAAAATACCCGCCACACCAGCCCATTGCTGATCACCGGAAGGTCCTTGCCATAGCGCGCCGTCAGCGCCAGCACGGCCTGGCCGGGCGCCGCTGCGCCAAGCGGCGCCACCACTGGTGGCACCACCGGTGGCACCGCCGCGATGGAGGGTTGCGTCAACGGTGCCGGCAGATTGGGAATCGATGCCGGGCCTGAGGGCGGCGCCAGATTCATGGCCGGCCCTGCCGGGGCTTCGGGGACCGATGCCGGGGGTACCGGCGGCGGGTGATCGGTGAACATTTGCGCCGAAACAGCGGCCGGCAACGCCGCGACGAGCATCGCGGCGAGCGCAAGCGCAAGGCGCAGGCGATTGCCCCGCCCGTATCCGCTGATACCCTGACCCCCGATCGTCATGAACGATGCTTTTCACTGAAAACGCGGCAAATTCAAGCCTCCCGCGGTGCGGACAGAGGCCGGGAACCGGCGGGAAATCGCTATGTTACCCTCTGCAGAGGCTGCGGTCTCGTCATAATCTTTCCCTTAACCGCAGCATAAACCAGCTTGTCGTATACTGGTGGGATAAGGCCGCCGCTTGTAGCCTTGCGGCTCAGGAGATGTCTCAGTGCTGTACAATCTGATCGGCCGCGATCAAGACGGCCCCGATAGCCGCGACAAGGTAGGGCTCGGCAGCATCCGGCGGCCGGTGATCGGGCTTGCGCTCGGCGGCGGGGCCGCGCGCGGATTCGCCCATATCGGTATTGTCAGGACATTGATTGCCCACGGCATCGTCCCCAACGTCGTGGTCGGCACCTCGATTGGCGCGGTGGTCGGCGGCGCCTATGCCGCCGGGCATCTCGATACGCTGGAAGAATGGGCACGCGGCCTGAAGCCGCGAAATGTCCTGGGTTATCTGGATATCCGCCTCAACGGTTCGGGCCTGATCGGGGGCGACAAGCTCGCAGCCGAGCTGGAGGCGGCGATCGGCCAGACCCTGATCGAGGACCTGCCGGTCAAATTTGCCACCGTCGCCACCGAAGTCCGCACCGGCCACGAAATCTGGCTGACCCACGGCCGCATGGTCGATGCGATGCGCGCCTCCTACGCGCTGCCCGGGATATTCGCGCCGGTATTGGCGGGTGACCGCTGGCTGGTCGACGGCGCGCTGGTCAATCCGGTGCCGGTGTCGGCGGCGCGCGCGCTTGGCGCGGAAATCGTGATCGCCGCCAACCTCTCAAGCGATATCTTTACGCACGCCACCACGATCTTTTCCCACGGCGCAACGTCGGCGGCGCGGGAGACCCCGGTCGAGGGCGCCCCGCCCAAGCGCGGGCTGGGCAAGTTTTTTTCTCCGGAACGTACCGTGAAGCGCGAGTTTTTCGGCGGCGGCGGACGGCCCGGCATCTCTTCGATCATGGTCGATGCCTTCAACATCATGCAGGACCGCATCACCCGCGCGCGGCTTGCCGGCGACCCACCCGATCTGTTGGTCACGCCGCGGGTCGGTCAAATCGGCTGGTTCGATTTTCACCGCGCCGACGACCTGATAGCGCACGGCGCGCGCGCCGCCGAGCGCGCCATCGGCTCCATCCAGGAGGCGATCCATATTCTCGCCCCGGAGTCGGCGTCTGCCAAGACGGATACGGCGGTCGATAGGGCGCCCTGACGGCCTTCGGGCCAGCCTCAGGCGGTCTTGATGTATTCGCGCAGCGCTTCCTGCTCCGCCTCGTATTCCCGGACGCGCCATTTGACGATGTCGCCGATGGAAATCAGGCCGACAACCCTGTCACCCTCGACCACCGGCAGATGCCGGAATTTTCCGTCCGTCATCATTTCCATGATCGCGGCCACGGTATCGGACTGCTTGCAGCTGATGACCTTGCGCGTCATCACCGCGCCGACGGGTTCCTCCAGCACCGCCGCACCGCGTTCGCCCAGCACGCGCACGATATCACGCTCCGACAAGATGCCTTCGATGTGTCCCGCGCTCATCACCAATACGGCGCCGATCTTCCGTTCGCCCAGAATCTTGATGGCGGAGGCGAGTTTCGCCTGCGGCTCAACGCTCTGGATGTTGTGACCTTTGGAATCGAGAATTGCACGTACCGTCATTGTCGTCTCCCTGAAGCCGATCGCGCCCCTCAAGCGAGCGCGGTCTTTTTTCACTGTGAGTCTTCAATCAACAGTTCAGCGCCGGTTTCGTTGCGGGCGCATTCGGCCGGCACGGCTCGCAAAGCACATCGCAGGCTCACGCCGTGCCGCATAATGACCAAGATGATGGATGAAATCGCGTTCCGCCGCAAGCAAAGGATCAGCTGCGGCTTGTTCCATCGTGGGAGGACGCCTCCGCAGCATCTGCCGCCGCGCGCGGGACGGGATCGAACAGCGAAAACAGCAAAAGGCCGGCGAAAAAGCCGCCGATATGCGCCTGCCAGGCGACGCTGGCGCCGTCCGCACCGATGGCGATCGATCCAACGCCGAAGAGGATGTTGACGCCGAACCAGACGGCGAGAAAACCCAACACCCGTCGGTCGCGCAACGAACGCGTCAGCGGCAGCGCCGGCACCCGTGCAGCGGCTTCCGCATCGCCGCGGCGGAATGACAGGAAGCTGCCCCGCACGAAGGCAAAGCGAATTGCGGCCGCCATCGTGCCCGAGACCGACGCCGAAGCGCCGATCATCGGCGCCACCGCATGTTCGTGGGTGACGAGGTGCGCAAGCGCACCGGCCGCGGCCGTCACCGCCATGAACAGGAAAAAGCGGATCGCGCCAAAACGCCGCGCCAGCGCGGCGCCGAATGGCAACAGCCACAGCACGTTGAAACCGAGATGACTGAGATTGGCGTGCAGCAGCGAATAGGTCACAAAGGTCCAGACCTTGGCGCCTTCTCCGCCGGAAAAGTCGATCGCCAGCAGCGTCGAATCGTAACGTTTCGGAATGAAGCCGAAGACGTCGATGGTCCAGTTCTCGAGATCCGGCGGCAACAGCACGCGCAGGTGAATGACCGCGAGCAGCAGAACATAGGCGGTCAGGGCGCCGGGCAACGTCAGAATCGGCTCGCGCGGGGGAACCGGCGGCGATTCCGGCGGGGTTTCGGATGGAGATTCCACGGCGTCGAAGCCTCAGGCGGCGGCTCTTTCGAGCGATAGCGCCCCATTAGAGCGTTTTCGAGCGCAGTGGAAGCCGGTTGGCGCGGAGAAACCGCGTCAAAGGTGCGACGTCGCCGCAAAATACCGAACCCGGCCGAAGAAAGGGAGCGCTCCAGGAAGGGCCCGATTCTTGGCGGGGATATCCCCAACAGGTCGGTTGCCCGCAGAAGCTGGTTCGGAGTGCCCGGCGATGGCTAGTCCGGCGCCGATCGAGCGGCTTCGGCCGGCCCACGAGCGGCCTTGCCGGTTCGGAGCAGCTCAACCATTGTGCTCAAGCCCATGATGATGAGCGGGACAACCAATGCCACATAGGCATTGTCGATACCGAACGGGTTGCCCATCATGAACCACGCGATGGTTGCGACCAGAGAACAGAGGATGCTGACCAGAGCGCCGGTCCTGGTGCCGAACCACGGCGCATAGAAGACGAGCAGCACCAGGACTGAAAGCGACGCCCTGATCGCCTTGGCCAGGAACGTCATCTGCAGAATATTCGGCGTATAGATAGCCAGAGCAATCGGAAGCAGACCGACGATAATCGTCGTGACACGAATGAAATTCAGCGATCGCTTCTCATCGCCCTCCCTCGTCACGAACCGGGTATAGAAATCCTTGTAGAGCAGCGTCGCGGTTGCAACGCTGATCGCGGCGATGGTGCCGAACAGCGACGCCGCCAGTCCTGCCGCGACCACGCCCGCCGTCACGCCATTCATATCCTCGATCAAGGTCGAGAACGCGTTGATCGATTTGATGTTGGGGAACAGCGCGAGTGAGCACATTCCGACCAGCGCGGTCGCAATGCCGAACGGCACCAGCAGCAGCGCGGTGTAGAGGCTCGCGGCTTTGGCCTTTTGCCGGGTTTCAACCGTGTTAATGGCTTGAATGACGTATTGCGTGGAGAAGGTGGCGCCAATGCCGGCGATGAACCAGGCAAAGATCTGTTCCCAGCCTACGTTCGTCCAGGAAAACATCTCGGCGGGAAGACGAGCCTGCAGCTCCTGAAATCCGCCGACCTTTGTCAGTCCGAAGTACGCTGCGACGCCGATGCCGATGTACTTCACGAGCGAATGGATGACGTTGGTGTAAACGACGGATCTCATTCCACCCATGAAGACGTAGAAAACGGCGACGATGCCGCAAATGACGGTGGCAAGGGTGCGATCAACGGCGAGTAGCGCACTCAATATCGCGCCTCCGCCCGCGTACATCGCAACCGCGACGATCTGAAGGGCAAAGATCATCACCAGCGATGTGGCGATCTTGGTCTGCGGCCCGTAGACCTCGGCAAACACCGCGGAGATCGTGTTGTGCCCCGATTCCTTATATTTCCCGGCGAGGAAATACGCATAGAACAAGAAGCCGGCGCTGAGCGCTATGATGTTCCACGAAGCGGAGATGCCGAACCTGTACGCTTCCTGGGCCGTACCAACGCTCGCCGACGTCCCGATGAATTCGGACATCAACATCAGGCCGACCAGAACGGCGGGGATGCCCGAATGGCCACTCGTGCCCGACGTAAAGGTCGTCGTCGTGGTGACGGACCGTTGCACGACGCTCGTGAGGAGGCCGACACCGACCATGTACCCAATCACGATTGCCAAAGCCAAATAGTTGGTCTGCATTCCCCGGTCCCTCTCAAGCCCTGATCCGATCAGCGGAGACCGATGAGCGAACAACCTCGCACATCAGGATGCCTGAACCTGTTTATTAGCTCGCACGCCGCGGCGGCGCACTCGGTGAATATGCGCAAAGGTCGGCAGAGGCCTCGATACCGCCCGCGAGCGGGCCGCCCGCGCATTGCCCTTGGTGGGCAACCCGCCTGCCGGGTAGCTGTATTTGCCTGGCGTCGCGGGCGATCCAGCGTAGAGGTCCTAAAAATTGAAAAAATGTCAATAAAAACAAAAAGGGAGGGCTCTGAGAAAGCCCTCCCTCTGTTGCTGCTGATCTTCTTGCCCAAGGCCCCGGGGGCGATATCCCCACCCCTCCCCGCGCAACGACCAAACTATTCGACGCCACCTGTGTCACAGCCCCACCGGAACCTGGAAAAGAAACGGCGAGGGATCGAGTGCGCGAACACTAGCAGGCTACCGCCAACCGCCAACCCCATAGTTAACTTAACCTTAACGGCGCAAAGGCGGCGCCGACAGCGCCTGCGGCATGGACGCTGCAATGTCTGTCCTGCACAACGAACCGAAGCATGCGTGTGCGTGAAAGCGGGACAGACATGTCCCGCCACGCCCGGCACCGGGGCAAGGCCAAAGCATGAAGCATCCGTCAAGCCAAGAGTTTTTCGCCTATTGGGATGAGAAGCGCGCCGGTGAGCGCGCGCCGGACCGCAGCGAGATCGAACCCGGCGCGGTACGCGAACTGCTCGGCGATATATTCGTGTTGTCCTACGATAGCGCCGCCGGCTACCCGTTCCGCGTTGCCGGCACACGGATCTGTGCCCTGCTCGGTCGCGACCTGAAGGACCGGAGCTTCTCGGAACTGTTCCTGAAGGACGGCCGCCGCGAGATCGAAGACATCATCACGGTGGTGACGGAAGAAATGCTGGCCGCGGTCGCCGGCATCACCGCGACCTCGGCAGATGGCGCGCTAGCGCATCTGGAATTGCTGCTGCTGCCCTTCAACAGCCGCGCGCACGCACCGATCAGCCTGACGGGATTGCTCGCCCCGTTTGAAAGCGGACACAGCGTGCTTCGGGATTTCAGGTTGACCTCGTGGCGCTATCTCGGCCACCCGCCGCCGCAGCGACTCGTCCCCCGCGCATTGCGGAAACTCAAGCTGGCGCGCGGGCTCATGGTTTATGAGGGTTTGCGCTAGGGCGCGGCGCGAAACTCATTGGCGACACGGATGATGACCTCGCGCAGCCAGGCATGCGCAGGCTGATTGTCAAGGCGTCGCAGCCAGGTCATGGCAGCTTCAATCGGTTTGGGCGGACCCGACAGCCGATGATAAACAAGGCCGTGAGACTCTATCATGCGCTTTGCGACATTGAGCGGAAACGCCGATACCAGATCCGATGTCGCCAAAATCTGTGCCGCAGCAAGGAACGGCGCACGCATCGCCGGTTTTGAGACAGGCTTCACCTTGCCGGGACCGGCATCGGCAAAATCGGCGCCGAACTGCGCGGACGAGATTTCCAATTGCGGCAGCGTTGCGAGCTTCTCCGTGGAGAATTCCCGCGCCTTCGCCGCCGGATGTCCCTTGCGGTGCACGACGACGAATTGATCCTGCAGCAAACGCCGAAGAGAAAATCGTTCGCCCGGGATGCCGGGTGGACCGATCGCCAGATGCAACTCGCTTCGATCCAGCAATTCGGGAAGGTTTAGCGTCCCGCTCGGCCGAAAATCCAGTGTCACCCCGGGAGCCATCCTGGCAACCGCCTCTGCGATCGGCGCGACCAGAACGATCGCTGCGTAATTGTCGACCGCAATCCGAAACGTTGCCGTCGCCTTGGCCGGCTCGAACTCGATCGGCTCCAGAGACTGTTGCAACCCCTCGAGCGCTATCCTGATCGGCGTGGCGAGCTGTTCGGCGCGTGGCGTCGGTACCATGCCGTTGGGACTGCGAACGAACAGCTCGTCCTTCAATATGTGACGAAGGCGGGTCAAGGCATGGCTCATGGCGGGCTGACTGAGGCCCAGCCGCTGCCCTGCCCGCGTGACGGATCTGTCCCTCATGATGGCGTCGAACACCACCAGCAGGTTCAGGTCGATCGCACCCAATTTGGGAGCTGCCTTGCTCAAGTGTCCGCCGCTCCATCCATATTCAGATCTCGCATGTGCAGATGAAGAGAATGCATTTTTCGAATGGCAAACTCAACTCTAGAGTCGGCGTTGCCACCCGGCAGAGCGAGCCTTCACCGGATAACTGAGGCGCTTTCGACCAGACGCGGGGCCACCGCCTGCCAAACTCGGCGGACGATGCGAAAAACCCGTTTTGTGCAGGAGGAACGTCATGATTGGTATCGTCCGTCTTGCGCTGCGACGGCCGTATACGTTCGTCGTCATGGCCCTCCTGATCCTGATTTTCGGTACCGCCTCGGCCCTGCGGACGCCGACGGATATTTTCCCGAATATCAACATTCCCGTCGTCAGCGTGGTTTTCACCTTCACCGGCCTGCCCGCCGACGACATGGCCGGCCGCGTGGTCACGTTTTATGAACGCTCGCTGCCCAACGCCGTCAACGACATCGAACACATCGAATCCCAATCGATCGCCAATTACGGCATCATCAAGATCTTCTTCCAGCCGACCGTGAACATCAACGCCGCGCTGGCGCAGGTCAACGGCATGTCACAGACCGTGCTGAAGCAGATGCCGCCCAGCATCACGCCGCCGCTGATCCTCAGCTTCAACGCCTCGAGCGTTCCGATTCTGCAGGTTGCGCTGTCCAGCGACAAGCTGTCCGAAACCCAGATCTTCGATGACGCGCTGAATTTCGTCCGCCCGGCTTTGGCTCCGGTGCCGGGCGCCGCCCTGCCGCTTCCGTTCGGCGGCAAGGTGCGGCAGGTGCAGGCCGATCTCAATCAGCAGGCGCTGCACCAATATGGCGTGTCGGCCAACGACGTCATCAACGCGCTGTCGCTGCAGAACCTGATCGTCCCGGTCGGCACCCAGAAGATCGGAACTTACGAATATACCGTGAACCTGAACGACTCGCCGACAGCGGTAAAAGCGTTCAACGATCTGCCGATCAAGACCGTCAACGGCACCGTGATCTATATGCGCGACGTCGCCCATGTACATGACGGCAGTCCGCCGCAAACCAACGCCGTCCATGTCAACGGCGCCAGCGCTGTGCTGCTGACCATCGTCAAGGCCGGCGCCACCTCGACGCTTGACATCATCAACGGCGTCAAGAGCCTGCTGCCGTCGATCGCGCAGACGCTTCCAGCCAGCCTGAAGTTGACGGCGGTTGGCGACCAGTCGGCCTATGTCACCGACGCGGTGTCCAGCGTGATCAGGGAAGGCGTGATCGCGGCGGCATTGACCGGCATGATGATCCTCTTGTTCCTCGGCAGCTGGCGTTCGACGCTGATCATCACGATCTCGATCCCGCTGGCGATCCTGGCGGCGCTGACGGGCCTCTCGCTGCTCGGCGAGACCATCAATGTCATGACGCTCGGCGGTCTCGCGCTCGCGGTCGGAATTCTCGTCGACGACGCCACCGTTACCATCGAGAATGTCAACCGCCATCTCGAAGAGGGCAAGGAAATCAAGCCGGCCATCCTGGACGGCGCATCTCAAATCATCGTGCCGGCGACCGTGTCGCTGTTCTGCATTTCCATTGCCTTCGTGCCGATGTTCTGGCTTGGCGGCGTCGCCGGTTATCTGTTCCGGCCGCTCGCCGAGGCGGTGATCCTTGCGCTGGCCGCCTCTTACGTATTGTCGCAGACCCTGGTGCCGACGCTGGCGAACCATCTTCTGCGCAAACAGCACGGCCACGGCGCGGCCGAGGGTGGCAGCAAGACAAAGCCCAGCCGCAATCCGCTAGTGCGCTTCCAGCACGGGTTCGAGCGTCGTTTCGAAAACCTGCGCAAAGCCTATCTCGGCCTTCTGCAACTCGCGCTGCAAAACCGTATCAAGCTGATTGCCGGATTCCTGTGCGTCAGCCTGCTGTCGCTCGGGCTTGCGCCCTCGCTCGGCCAGGATTTTTTCCCGGCGGTAGATGGCGGCCAGATCAAGCTTCACGTTCGCGCCGCGACGGGAACGCGGTTCGAGGTGACGACGGCCTTGACCGACCGAATCGCAACGGCGATCAAGGGCATTATTCCGCCAAGCGAACTTGACGGCGTTGTGGGCAACATCGGGCTCACCGTCAGCGGCATCAACATGGCCTACAACAATTCAGGCACCATCGGCGTCGGCGACGCCGACATCTTGATCAGCCTCAAGCCCAAGCATGCGCCGACCGACAATTACATCAAAACCATGCGGGAAAAATTGCCGCAGCAGTTCCCCGGCACGACCTTCGCATTCCTGCCCGCCGATATCGTCAGTCAGGTGCTGAATTTCGGAGCGCCGGCGCCCATCGACGTTCAGGTGGCCGGCAGGGACCTTGCGGCGGACCGCCAATATGCCAATGCGCTGTTGGCAAAGGTCAGGAAAATTCCGGGGATTGCCGATGCCCGCATCCAGCAGGCGTTTGCGCAGCCGACCCTCAACGTCAATGTCGACCGTTCGCTGACCTCGCTTGTCGGCCTCTCCGAGAAGGATGTCGCCAACGCCATGCTGACCACGCTGTCAGGAAGCTCGCAATCGGCCCCGACCTACTGGCTGAACCCTACCAACGGCGTCAATTACGCGGTTTCGGTGCAGACCCCGCAGCGCGATATCGACACCATGAGCGGCTTGAAGAACATTCCGGTAACCTCGCCTTCGGCCAATACCCAGCTCCTCGGTGGCCTCGCAAATGTCGAGCGGACCAACAGCAATGCGGTCGTGTCGCATTACAATGTTATGCCCGTGATCGACATTTATGCGACGCCGCAGGGACGCGATCTCGGCGCGCTTGCGTCGGACATTCAAAAGGTGATCCACGACACCGCACAACCGCTGCCAAACGGCGCAAGCGTGACGCTGCGCGGCCAAGTCAGCACCATGACGAGCGCCTATCGGCAACTCTATGTCGGGCTCGCGGCGGCGATCGTGCTGATCTACCTTTTGATCGTCGTCAACTTCCAATCCTGGGCCGATCCGTTTGTGATCATCATGGCGCTGCCGACGGCCTTGGCCGGCATCGTCTGGATGCTGTTTGCCACCGGAACCACGCTTTCCGTTCCGGCGCTCACCGGCGCAATCATGTGCATGGGTGTGGCGACCGCCAACAGCATCCTGGTGATCAGCTTTGCCCGCGACCAGATGGCGGCCGGCCTCAATGCGACCGCGGCGGCCTTCGAGGCGGGACGCGCGCGGTTTCGCCCCGTGATGATGACGGCGCTGGCAATGGTCATCGGCATGGTGCCGATGGCGATCGAGCCCGGACAGAACACGCCACTGGGCCGCGCCGTGATCGGCGGGCTGATCTTCGCCACCTGCGCCACCCTGGTTTTGGTGCCCGCCATCTTCAGCCTGGTGCATAGCCGGCAGCAACGCGCCGCGGATCAGCCGGCCGCTGCAACCGCCGCATGAATCGACAGGAGAACCACATGCCCACAGAAGACATCAGCCCTCCCCGCAAGCGGAGCTTGGTCACCGCCGCCACCGCCGCGGTTCTGCTTGCCGCCGTTGTGGTTTCCTATGGTCTCCTGCAACGCGCGGAAAGCAAGCAGGAGATTGTGCAGTGGACCGACGCGCAGGCCACTCCGACCGTCGCCCTCGCCCAACCCATTCCCGGCAGTCCGCATCAAATGCTGACGCTGCCCGGCAACATCCAGCCCTTCAACAAGGCGGCGATCTACGCGCGCGTGAACGGTTACGTGAAGAGCTGGGACCACGACATTGGATCGCCCGTCAAAGCCGGGCAAGTCCTGGCGACCATCGATGCGCCTGATCTCGATCAGCAGCTGAGCCAGGCGAAAGCGACATTGGCGAGCGTCGAGGCCAATGAGCATATCGCAACGCTGACCGCCAACCGGAACAACATTCTGCTGCAAAAACAGATCGTGGCCCAGCAGCTTGCGGACCAGTCGACAGCCGACGCCAAAGCAAAGCAGGCCGTCGTCGATGCCAACGCGGCAAACGTCCGGCAACTCGAGGCTATGCAGTCGTTCAAGACGCTGGCGGCGCCGTTTGATGGCGTCGTGACCGCCCGGAACGTTGAACTGGGGATGCTGATCAACTCAGGCGGTTCGGGCCAAGCGCTTTTCGAGGTATCCGATTTGCATCGGGTTCGCATCTACGTCCAGGTTCCGCAGTCGTTCTCCGCCGGCCTCAAGCCGGGACTGAAAGCGACATTCGAAATGCCGCAATATCCGGGCGTGCAATTCGAGGCAACGCTCTCGCATGTTTCAAGGGCCATGAACCCGGCCTCACACAGCATGCAGGTCGAGCTTCAGGCCGATAACACAGCCGGCAAATTTTTTGCGGGCAGTTATTGCAAGGTGCAGTTCGAACTCCCGGCCGACGCAAATTTGGTGAGAATTCCAGCCACTGCGCTTGTGACCGGCAATCAGGGCGCGCAAGTCGCAACCGTCGACAGCAACGACAAAGTCGTCCTCAAGCGGGTGCAGCTTGGCCGCGATTTCGGTGACAGTGTGGAGGTCATTGCTGGCTTGTCGCCGTCCGACCGGATCATCAATAATCCTCCGGAAACCCTCTCCGCGGGCGAAGCGGTCCACGTCGCCGCAGCAACGCCGCCGGCGGCCTCATCGGCGTCAGCCTCGACGGCATCCGGGCATTGAGGAGGGCAAGACGATAAGCCTTCGCTTTTGGCTGTGGCGGAAAGCTGCTTGCGCTATTCGATGACTTCGTCCGCACGCGCCAGAAGCATGGCCGGAATTTCGAGACCAAGGCTCTTGGCGGTTTTCAGGTTGATGACGAATTCGAACTTGATCGATTGAACAATCGGTAAATCGGCCGGCTTGGCGCCCTTGAGGATTTGGCCAGCATAAAGGCCGACCTGATGATATCCCTCGGGAAGGCTGACACCGTAGCTCATAAGCCCGCCGGCCAGCACATACTCGCGGAACTGATAGACCGCCGGCATTCGGCGTTCGGCCGCGAATGCGACGATCCGGTCGCGCCTGGTATCGAAGAAGGGATCGGCACCCACCAGAAGCGCATCGGCTCCTTGGCGGACAAGCGTTTGGAAGGCCTGTTCCAGTTCCGCGTCGTTCTTGGCATACGCAATGTGGATCGGTTGACCGAGCGTGCCGGCCGCCTCCCGCAATTCTCGCTCCTGCGCTTCGGCCTCTCGATAATTCGGATCGATCAGTACTGCGGCGGTCCTGGCGCCGGGCACAAGTTCGTGAAGCAATCCGAGCCGCTTCGATTCCGGCGCGGTCGTCAACACGCTGACCCCCGTGGCATTGCCGCCCGGCCGGTTGAGACTCTGCACCAGGCCGATCTTCACGGGATCGCCGCCGGCGGTGAATACGATCGGGATCGTGGATGTTGCCGCTTTGGCGGCAAGCGCAGAGGGCTCGCCGCCGGTCGTCACCAGTACGGCGACGCCTTGCCGGGCGAGATCGGCTGCCTGTGCCGGGAGACGATCGTACTGACCCTCTGCCCATCGGTATTCGATTGCAACGTTTTGGCCTTCGATAAACCCAGCTTCGCCCAGACCTTTGCGAAACGCGGCGACAAGAGCGGCCGAGTCGCCGAGCGACCGGCTGCTCAGATAACCGATCACCGGCATCGGCTGTTGCGCACGCGCCGCGTAAGGCCACGTCGCCAGCCCGCCACCGATGACAGCAAGAAATTCCCGCCGCCTCATGCCGATCCTCCTGTTCGGGAGAAGCATCTTAACGGCCCAATCAAAGGGATCAAAAGGGTTTCGGGCACGAGCGTAGGGCCGAAGGTTGGCCGAGCGTACGCCGGCGTGGACAGCTCTCGTCTGGACAAACCTGATCCCCACAGGCACTTTCCCGGTATTGGTCCGCGCCAAAGGTGAATTTGACCGCGAGGGCCTGTCGATTGGGGCAACTCAATTTTCAAAAACCATCGCATTATCGTCATCGGAGGAAACCATGGCCAGCCGTCTTTTGATCATCGCATGCATGTTTCTGTTGTCAGTTTCCGTCTCGCTCGCGCAGACGCCCTCGCCCGAGGCGATGACCGCGGCGCGCAGCCTCGTGACCACCATGAAGGTTGCCGATCAGTACAAGGCGATGCTGCCCGCCACCCTGTTGGGTTTCAGGCGCACGCTAACCCAAGAACGGCCGGCGACCGCACGCGATTACGATGCGATGATGCCGACGATCGAGGATGCATTCACGCCCTACTACGCCGCGATAGTAGATGACATCGCGACCGTCTATGCCAACAATTTCACGGTCGGCGAGATGCGCGCCATCGAGGTGTTCTACCGTCAGCCGGTCGGCCAGAAGCTTCTCGAAAAATCGCCGGCAATTATGCAGCAGGCCAACCAGGCGGGCCTGGATGCAAGCCGCAAGGCTGCCGATGATCTCCGCACGCGCCTGACCGAAGCGCTGCGCCAGAAAGGGCACAAGCTGTAACGGCAAGCCGGGAATTACGCGGTCCCGTGTTCCACGACCAGCTTGCCTTCTTTGACCTCGGCCGCATCGACAAAAAGAACGGGCACCTTCCCGGCCCGATCCAGAAGCCATGCCAACCCAATCATGATCAGGATGCCGCCGACGCTGACGAGAAGTTGCATCCAGAGCGCGCGCGCACCGCCTTGGGCGTGCTGAACCAGGATCCAATGCGCTCCAAAGGACAGGAATACGCCGAAGCAAAAAAGCGGGAGCGAATGCTGACCGCACAGGATCATCGGACGCAGCCATTTGGAGGTAAGGATCTCCGATTTACGCGGAAAAAATCGGAAGACCACCAGCGCCAAAGCGAGGAAGTGCGTGAAACGCAGCATATCGAGGTCGGTCTTGTCGATCGGATAGATCGCCTTGATCATCCATTTCGGCACCATGGCATCCAGGAACGGGAGGTGCCAGGTCATCACGATCAGGAACGAGAAGGCGATCCACGCAAAGGCCACCACCAGGGCCGCGCGAGACATGATGATGGCCTGAAGCTGGGCGACGCCTCCAACGCCGCACCATGCCGCGAACACAAACATCAATTGCCAGGCGAACGGATTGAAGTACCAGTGGGTCCCGGGCGGATACGAAGCAAAATTCCAGTCGAACACCCGCGCCCCAACGTACAGAAGGACCGAGCCAAGCAAGGTCCAGTTTGGGCGGCGCAACAGGCACCACAGAACGAACGGTGAGGCGGCTATCAGGGTTATGTAGAGAGGCAGCACGTCGAGATCGACCGGCTTGTAGCGCAGCGTGAGCGCTTGTCCGATCAGAACGTCCGGATGCTGGAGAAAATTGTGAACATTGAATTCATCTTCATACATCGGGTTGTCGAATTTCCTGACCGTGCGCGCGATCTGCGCCGTGAACAGCAGAAACAGCATGATGTGGGCAACGTACATCTGCCAGACGCGTGTCCATAACCGCTTGAGTGCGGCGAGAAAATTCCCCGCGCCTATGATCGGACCATAGATATAGCCGGCCAGATACCCGGAAATGAACACGAAGAACTCGGCGGCATCGCTGAAGCCGTAATTGCGTAGCGTCAACCAGGAAACGAAGTCGTCCGGAATGTGATCGAGGAAGATCATCCACAGCCCGATGCCGCGGAACAGATCGAGCCGCAGGTCGCGCTCGACGGCATGAGAGAGAGAGAGCTTATCCTGATTGGCCATCGTGCCTTATCCATTTGTCCTGTTCGGTACCGACAAGGGTAAAAAATCGAAATTCGGAAGACTTGCGAAAAGATCGGCGCCGCCAAGAAGCCCTGCGGTAGCGACTCGCAATCGATCGTCTGAAATAGCCGTCAGCTGAAAAATACCCCCGCTTATTGATACCTGCCGGAATACGGGCGTCAATGTCCAAGTCGGCACAAGGATAGCGAGGACATTCCGGAAAAGCTCGCCTCAGTCCCGTCCAAAATAAGGGATCAGGAACGCTACACACAGCTTTGGTCGCGGCTTGACCGCCTATTCCGCCAGTTCCGGCCACGGGACGATGGTGGATTTCACCGTCTTCATCGCCATGGCGTCCGCAACCGCGCGACCGACGCCTTCGGCGGAGAACGGATACAGCGTCTGCATCTCAAGCCAGGGATATTTGTTACGGGCGCGTGACAGCATATCGACGCCGAGCGGCAGGTCGTTGCCGGTGAATCCCCACGACCCCAGCACGTTAAGGTCCTTGGAGCAGATGCGGTGCCAGGAGGTATTGATCGAGCCCGCGTCGGTGAACTGGCCCATCTCGACATAGGTGCCGCCGTCACGCAGCATTTCGATACCTTCGGGGCCGGCGCTCGGATGGCCAGAGCAATCCATCACCAGGTCGGCGCCGAAGCCGCCAACGATGTCGCGCACGCGCCTGATGCGCTCCTCAGATGTCCCGACCTGTTCGATATTGACGGTTGCCTCCGCGCCGAACTTGCGCGCCAGCGCCAGGCGCGGCGTTTCCGGAGCGCCGACGCAGATCACCCTGCCCGCGCCCATTTCGCGCGCGGCGGCGACCGCCAAAATTCCGATCGGACCGGAGCCCTGGATCACCACCGTATCGCCCCAGGTAAAGCCGCCGGCGCGGCTGGCGCGGTTGAAGGCGCGGATGCAAGAGGTCAGCGGCTCCGACAGGGCCCCCAACCGCAACGGCATGTCGTCGGGAAGTTTGTAGATCTTGGTGCCCGGCAGCATCTCGAGATCGACATAAACATATTCGGCCCAGCCTCCCCATAGGTGCGGCGCCTTGTCGAAGCCGAGATAGCGGCCGTAATAAACCGGGGTCAGGCACTTGTTGGCGCTCTGCGGATAGTGGATGCAGTAATAGCAATGGCCGCAGGGCATCAGCGGCGGGATCATCACTTTCGAGCCGACCTTCAGCGGTTTGCTCATGAAATCTTCAGTGAACTCCGAGCCGACCTCCACCAGCACGCCGCCGATCTCATGGCCAAGCGTGAACGGCCACGGCAACGGTTTGGGCCAATGGCCTTTAAGGATATGCAAATCCGTGCCGCAGACGCCACAGGCCCCGACCTTTATCAAGGCGGCCTTCTTCGGAATTTTCGGCCACGGCACGGTGCGAATGACCGGCTGCGCGCCGGGACCCTCATAGGTACATACGCGGATCTGTTCCATCGTCCCCTCCCCCTGCCCTTCGGCGAATATGTTCATTAACATTGTTCGGGCGGAGAAAATCTACGTGAACCCGATCGCGATGCCAATGCGCGGCTTTCCATCGCTATTGCCTTGCGATTGACAGGCTCGTCGCGCCGTTACAGCGTGCGGGCATAATAACTCGTCGGGGAGTGAGGCGTTGCACAATCGATGGTTTGTCCTTGCGATCTTGTTCGTGGTTCGCCTCACGATGGCGTTTCAGTTCCAGAGCGTTGCCGCGGTTGCGCCGCTCCTGGGCCAGGCGTTCGGCGTCGGTCTGGCCGACGTCGGACTGCTGATTGGACTTTATCTCGCGCCAGGCATGGCGCTTGCGCTACCGGGAGGAGCGATCGGGGATAGATTCGGCGACAAGCGGACGGTGCTCGCGGCCCTGCTGCTGATGCTGATCGGCGGCCTTGCGATGGCGCAGTCGACCTCCTGGTCCGTACAAATCGCCGGAAGGCTCATCGGCGGCGCGGGTGGCGTCATGCTCAACGTGCAAATGACGAAAATCGTCGCCGACTGGTTTGCGGGCAAGGAGATCGCGACCGCGATGGCGATCTTCGTCAATTCCTGGCCGGCCGGCATCGCGCTTTCGCTGCTGACGCTTCCCTTGATCGGCACCGCCTATGGCATCGGCGCGGTCTATCTCGCGGTGGTCGCCCTGATCGCCATTGCGCTCACACTTTTTGCGACGGCCTATCGAGCGCCGGCGAATGTGGTGACTACAGCCGCGACGTCGGCGCCGCTTGACCGCAAAGCCGTGATCGCGGTGATTACGGCAGGCTTGATATGGGGTCTCTACAATGTCGGCTTCGCCATGATCTTCAGCTTCGGGCCTTCGCTGCTGGTCGAACGCGGCTGGTCGATATCGGCGGCAGGCTCGACCGTCAGCATCGGGCTGTGGCTCGCGGTGGTCGCGGTACCCTTGGGCGGTTTCCTCGCCGATCGCAGCGGGCGGCCTGCAGTCCTTCTGGTCGCCGGCTGCATCGTGTCCGCGCTGCTGATGGTGGCCCTGCCGCGTAGCGACGCAGTGATCCCGATCCTCATTGCACTTGGATTGATTTGCGGCCAGCCGGCCGGACCCATCCTGAGCCTGCCCGCGCGCGTGCTCAGGCCCGAGACGCGCGCGATCGGCATGGGGATTTTCTACACCCTCTATTATGCCACCATGATGCTGGGGCCGGTCGTCGCCGGCGGCTGCGCGAAATGGACTGGCAGTGCGGCTGCAGCCCTCGACTTCGGCGCCGTAGCGCTGCTCGCGTGCCCGCTATTCTTGTTGGGATTCAACCGCTTTCCGGCGGCTATGCCAAAGGTGGCGTGATTCCACTTCGTGCAGCCATCGCTAACGGCTCGTTAACCTTGCCGGCCGTAGGGTCAAATGACACCGAAAGACCGCTGTCGGGTGGCGAAGATGGCTTTGGCGCACAAGAAATCTATTCTTCCGGCCACCGAGGAGCGGCGGCGCTTCCAGCGCGTGAGGGTTCATCTGCTCGGCCGCTACATGCTGCCGGACCGCCGCGAATTTCCTTGCCAGATCATCAACATGTCACCAGGTGGTTTGGCCCTGCTGGCGCCCGGCATCGGCAATGTCGGCGACCGCGTGATTGCCTATCTCGACCATATCGGCCGGGTTGAGGGCAAGATCACCCGGATTATCGATAACGGCTTTGCCATGACCGTTGGCGCGACCGCGCGCAAGCGCGACAAGCTCGCGGCGCAACTGACCTGGCTCGCCAACCGCGACATTCTCAACCTGCCGGAAGACCGCCGCCACGACCGTATCGTTCCACGCAACCCGATCGCGCTGCTCACGCTCGAGGACGGCACCAAGATGACCTGTCGGATCATCGATATGTCGCGGTCGGGTGCCGCCATCGCGGCAGAAAACCGCCCGCCGCTCAGGTCGCTGGTCATGCTCGGCAAGGTCCAGTCCCGCGTGGTGCGAAACCTCGAGGAAGGCTTTGCGCTCGAATTCGTTCATGAGCAGATCGCCGAAGTGCTCGAGGACAGCGTGACCGCGCGGTAATCACCTGTGCGGACGCGTCCGGCTCGCGGTTCATTCGCCACGCCGCGCCGGTTTCGACAGATACTCCTGCGATTGCGCCTCACTTTTGAGCGGTGTCACCTTGTCGGGGTCGATGCGCATCATGAGATAGTCGACGTGATCCTCTATCCGGGTGAACCAGTGACCCGTGCCAGCCGGAATCACGACGACGTCGCCGGCCTTGATCTCATAAGCGACACCGTCGCGAACCTCCGAACCGTTGTTGCCCGGACCATTGAATTCGACGACGGTACGCATGGTGGCTGGACGCCGCTGCCGGTTGACGATGTCGGGGCCCAGCACCAGCGTCGCCGCGCCCGATATCACATGGTAGACCTCACTGATCTGGTCATGTTCGGCCACCGAATCCGGTGCCGGCTTCTCCAGCCGGCCGCGATGGACCATGCCGATGCCGACACGCGCCTTGCCGATGTCGATGTCCCGCACCTGCTGATCGATCAGTTTCTCCGCGATCGCTTTCCTGGTGTAGCTCTCAAGTTCCGCGGCCGGAATGTATGTTCCAGGGCACATGCTACAGGTGGGCTGCGGATCAGTTGGATTGATCCGGACCTGATCTTCCGCCCATGCCGGCGTGCCGATTATCAGGCACAGGACTGTCGGAACGCTCCACAACACCCGTTTCATGACTGCCTCCCTTTTGCCAACAAACATGCACGGACGTCGCTCCTTGCCAAGCTTTCCCGATCTCGGCGGAGACAGCGTTAGCGCGCGGTAAAGTTTGGAACCCTGCGAATCCCCGCGTCTTGAGAGCCTGAAGGCGGTCTCCAGGTCGCCGGATACCGCCCAGGGCAGCCCCCACAGCCCTGAACTCGGTTAATGCGGGCGGCCTTTGCCGCCGCAACCGCAGGTTTGGCGCACCGCGGGTTCTTAATAGCTAAAATTTGAATCAATTGCAGTTGCTTAAAAATCTAATCGAATTTTATTCAAGTATAGATCGTATTATCCTCAGTATTTAGCTGTATTCGTTTCAATTGTACTTGCCTGACTTAGCGGCAGCGCAAAACCTTTGTGCGAAACGTGGTCCCAACAAGAAACGGGGACCACAATGATCGGGTTCAGGGGACAGGGAAAGCGAATAGCGGTCGTCGCCATCCTGTTGGGATGGAGTGCTGCGGCGGCTGCCGCCGACGAACGGACAGTTTATGCGAGCCTTGGCGACACCACGCGCGCGCCGATCGGCTGGGTTGAGTTCTGCGCCGAGAATCCCGGCGAATGCCGGGGCGGACCGTCGCAGCCACGCGATATCGTGATGACGCAGGCGGCCTGGCGGGATCTCTTGCGCGTCAACCGCTGGGTCAACGAAACCGTCAAGCCGATGACCGACATGGATCATTGGGGCGTCGTCGAGAAATGGTCGTTGCCGACCGACGGCTACGGCGACTGCGAAGACTACGTGCTGTTGAAGCGCAAGATGCTGATCGATGCCGGATGGCCGCGCGAGGCGCTGCTGATCACGGTGGTGCGCGACAAGTTGGGCGAGGGCCACGCGGTGCTGACCGTCAAGACCGACAGGGGCGAGTTCATTCTGGACAATCAGAATGAAAACGTCGTGGCCTGGACCGAGACTGGATACCGCTTCGTCAAGCGCCAGTCGCAGAGCGACCCCAACGTCTGGGTTTCGCTCGGCGACGCCCGCCCGGCAGCCGCTACGGCCAGCGCCCGACAGTAACGAGAACGAGACAACAGGACACGCGACCCGGTCACATCCCCACCCCTCCCCGTCCCAGACCGGATCGCGCGCGGCCAGCTCTCCCCCAAGAGCTGGCCGCAACTTTTTTGCGCCGTTTGTGAAATGGATCACACGAGCCGGCAGCCTGGTGGGCCAAGGTGAGGTTTACCGGATGGCGTAAGCCAATTTAATATCCGGGGCTGGCGAGGCCGTTGGCGTCTATACTGCGCTGACGGCCTTGTTCTTTTATGGCTCCGATCACAGCAGCCTGGATGCGTTGCCAGGCGACCGGGGGTGCAGCCCCGCCGGGTCCCCAATGGTGCCCCTCCTCGCAGGCTGGTGATTTGCGTTGGGCAGCAATTGCCTGCTGTATGTCCGCCTTCCACCAGCCCTGAGGAATCCCATCATGAGTGCCGAACCCCTGCTGACGTCCGACGTCATCGGACTGACCAAAGCCGCGCCGTTTTCGCGCCGCGGCTTCATGACCGCTTCTGCCGCCGTCACGGCAGGCTATACGCTTGCCGCTGGCCCGGTACGCGCCGATGTCATCAAGACCGACACCGACGGCCTCACCGCCGGCGACGTCAAAATAAAGGTCGCCGATGGCGAGATGCCCGGCTATTTCGCGCGCCCGAAGGGCGTCGCCAATCCGCCGGTGGTATTGGTCGCGATGGAAATCTTCGGCCTGCACGAATACATCCGCGACGTCACCCGGCGGCTCGCCAAGCTCGGCGCGCTCGCCGTGGCGCCTGATTACTATTACCGCAAGGGTGTCGATCTCACCAAGATTACCGACATTCCGCAGCTTCTGCCGATCGTGAATTCCAAGCCGGATTCGGAGCTGTTCTCCGATCTCGACGCCACCGTCGCCTGGGCCAAGTCGCAGGGCGGCGACACCGGGCGGCTCGGCATCATCGGATTCTGCCGCGGCGGACGGACGGTCTGGGAATATGCCGCCCACAGCCCTGCCCTCAAGGCGGGTGTTTCGTTCTATGGGCCCCCGGTCGATGCGCCGAACCCGCTTTGGCCGAAGAGCCCGACCCAACTCGCCCCCGAGATGAAGGCCCCGGTGCTGGGACTGTATGGCGAGGCGGATACCGGCATTCCCGTCGCGACCGTCGAGGCGCTGAAGGCAGCACTTGCCGAGGCCAAGAAGCCGGCCGAGTTCAAGATCTATCCGGGCGCCCCGCATGGTTTTCACGCCGACTATCGCCCCAGCTACCGCAAGGAGGCCGCGGAGGACGGATGGAACCAGATGCAGGCCTGGCTCAAGAAGTACAAAGTGCTCGGCTAAAGTCTATCGGTCCGGAGAGGCGCGCGGTATTTGCCGCGGGCCTCTCGTACCTCACGATCCGGACCCGAGCGTGACGGATTGAGTGCACTTCCGCATGCAGGCCAATGAGCGTCTGCCGACTGGACGACGACGGCCTCGGTGCAGAATACACCGAGGCCGCTTGATTCTCTCCGCACCTGGCGATCGCTCAGTTTCCACCGACCGGGCGCGGAAGCCTTCCAGAGGCCGAAGGCCGCCGAAATCATCCGCAGACTTGAACCGGCTGGATCCGCCAGCCGTGCCCGGTGTGCACGCGGCGTTGCACAATGTAGCAGCCGCCATCGTTATAGTAGGAATAGTCGCCTGCGTAGTACGGATAGTCATAGTAGTCGTCGTAGTAGTAGTCGGGCCCATAGAATCCGCCGACGAAAAATCTTCGTCCATGGTGGAATCGGCCATGGTGAAATGCGCCGCGCTGGAAACCGCCGCGTTGGAAGCCATTCGCCGCAAAGCGGCCAGCCTGAACTCCCGCAACTCCCGCTGCACCGACCGCCGTCGATCGCGCGAAACTGCTGCCAAAACTCCTGCCTTGGAAGGAGCCTCCGCCTCTTGCCACCCCGAAGTTACCGCCGCTGAAACTGCCGCCGCTGAAACCGCGGCCGCCGCCGAAACCGCCGCCGCCAAATCCGCCGTGGCCACCGCCGAAACCGCCGCCGCCGCCGTGGCCACCGCCTCCACCGCCGTGGCCACCGCCACCACCTCCGCCGCCACGCGCCCAGCCCATGTCTGGCGCCAGCATGCTGACTGAAGCAATTGCGAACAAGGCGATCATCGTTTTGCGCAACATTTCTCCCTCCTTCGTGACAGCCCCATCGAAGTCAATACTCTTTCGGTGCGATCCGTTCCGGAGTCTTTAGTCGGATAGTGATGGATTGCCCGGGTATCCTCCTCACTTCTACGCGACTGGCGCGCGATGATCGCGCGCACAGACGCGCACTCCGCGGCGATTTCGGGAGAAGAATACGTTTTGGCTGCCCAGGGACAGAGCGCTTCACGTTCGGAAAGTGTATTAAGAAAAAACGAAACGCTCTGAATTTTCGTCAGAACCGTCCTGATCCAGGCGGCATGGGAACATGATCGGTTCTATCCTCGATCATGTTGATCAACATCCGGGGGAGTTGTCGGCTTAATTGGCGAATCGGCGGCATCCCCAAATCGGCGTTGGCCGTTGTCGGGTGTGTTCAAGGTTCGAATGACGAACCTGCGCAGTTCATTAAGCGTTGGCGTATGCGACGATCCCTGATAATCCTCAGGACAAGTCGTTCATTGTTGCCTCGTGAGCAGGCGCGCCGGTGGCAGCCGAAGGAGCCGACAACGCGTGCGCAAATTGATCGCCTTCGACGACGATACGTTCGACAAGCTGAAGCAGCTTGCGCGCGACAGGATGGCAACTATTCAGGAACTGGCCGACGAGGCGTTCGCCGATTTGCTCAGGAAGCATGGCATCCCCGTTGACCTCAAGGACGCGCTCCGCAAGAGCGCATCGCTCACAGGCACGGCCGGAGAAAAGGCCGCCGGGGCCGCACCGCCGAGAAAAGCCAAATCATAAGAATTGGCAAGGCGTTGGCCTGCGACCCCAAGGTCGCACCTCAACCGATCCTTTTCAGGCCTTTTTTGAACCGCGGCCCGTTGCCGACGTAGAACTTCGCCGCACTTCCCATCGCCGCTACCTGCGCAGGCTCGAGGGTTCGGATCACCCGCGCCGGCGCGCCGATGATCAGCGAATGCTCGGGAAATTGCTTGCCTTCGGTAATCACAGCGCCGGCGCCGACAATGCTGCCGCGGCCAATCCTCGCGCCATTCATGACGATCGAACCCATCCCGACCAGCGCGCCATCCTCAAGCGTACAGCCGTGCAGGATGACGTTGTGGCCGACCGTACAATCTTTTCCAATCGTCAGCGGAAAGCCGCGGTCGGTGTGGCAGGTTGAATTGTCCTGCACATTGGAATTCTCGCCGATTTCGATCCATTCATTGTCGCCGCGCAACACCGCGCCGAACCAGACGCTCGCGCTATCGAGCAAGCGGACCTTGCCGATCACGGCAGCGGTATCGGCAATGAAATAATTCCCATCGAGGGGAAGTTCGGGCGCCAGCCCGTCGAGTTCGTAGATCGCCATGCGCCATCGCTCTCCTGTTCCTAAGGAGACTCTGGCACAGCTATTTCATTCAGGCCAGCAACCCGGCGGCGCGCAGCGTCATCAGGAAAAACGTACCGGACATCAGGCTCCAGAACCCCGCCAGAACCGTTGCCATCATCACAAATTCAAACCGGCGTCGTTCGATCCGCGCACCGCGCAGAGTATTGCGCATGATGATGAAGGGGGCGGCGAATACCAGAAAAGGCACGGCCGCGAACGCCTTTGGCGCGGCGCCCTCCTGAAGCAACCCAAAGCCCGCCGGCCGTTGCACCACGGCCTGATATCCGCTGGTAAGCGCACCGGCCAGTGCAAAGCCGATGCACAGCGAGAACAGGGAATTCAACGCATCAGGCGACATTGCAGGCTCATCCGCTACACCAAGGGAAGGCGCACTGCTTCGCAAAATTAGTCGCCTGCCGCCACATCATCCTTAAAGAAAGGTTAACGCAAGCAGGGTGAGCCGCGGCTGGCACATGGCTCGCATGGGGCACCGTCACGTGAAACCGTGCCGAAGTGAGATACCGCGTGGCATATTTGGCAATGATTCGGGGCCGGCTAATGCCCCTCCACGATTGCCCGTTCATGATATTCTTCTCGGCGGCCCAGCATATCGCACGCAATACGCGAAAGGATCCTCGTGGCCACATGCTTCCGATCGTTCTGGCCGGTGCATTCGCGGCGATGGCGATGGCGCTGGTCGCCTATCTGCTGTGGCCGACCTGGGAACCGGAGGCTTCCAGTGGTCCGGCGCGGATACCGGTAAGCATCGGGGCGACCCTCTTCAACGTTCCGACCGCGGCGATCCGCATGAAAATCCAGCGCCACTCCGGACCGCAGGAACGCGTCGATCTCAGTTTCTCCTTTCCTTCGCTGGAGGCGCCCGAAGCCCAAAAACGCATCAGCGCGAGCAGTGTGGAGGAAGCGGGGCAGCCGATCGACCGGATATTCCTGTCGATATCGGCCCATCACGACTCGCTCGCGCCCGATATGCGCGCGCGCACCATCTATCCGCGCTATCTCGAGCCGTCCTCAGCGCCGGAGCAGGATGGATTGACGATGCGCGCCTTTCGCGACGGCTCGCCCTATGGCAACGAGGATCTGTTCCTTGCGAACACGACAAATCTCGATGCGCGTTGCACCCGCGACGCTGCAACCCCCGGGATGTGCCTGAGCGAACGCCGCGTCGAGGGAGCCGATTTGACGTTTCGCTTTCCGCGGAGTTGGCTTGCGCAATGGCGCGATGTCGCAGACGCGATGGATCGCCTGACGCAGCAATTGCGTGGGCCTAAGGGATGAAGCTGTTTGCTTCCGTCATTCCGGGATGGTCCGAAGGACCAGACCTCAGATGCGCAATTGCGCATCGGGGAATCTCGAGATTCTCCGATGTGCAATTGCACATCGTAGCTCGATGCTTTGCACCGCCCCGGAATGACCGACAAACCGTCAGCCCTGTTCGACCAGATCGTCCTCGAGGATCGCCATCTGGAACTGGAACGAGCGATCGTCGTCTTCATCGTCGACGAACAGCACGCCGATGAATTCCTCGCCGATATAGACCTCGGCTGAGTCATCCTTCTTCGGGCGCGGCACCACGCGGATCTTGGGATTGCCGAACAGGCGCTTGAGGTAGGTGTCGAGTTTCCTGACTTCCTGAACGTCCACGGCGGTCTCCAATACGATCGAAAGGGTTTCGGGAAGTTTTAGGACGGGACGGCGTGAACCGCCAGCCATATCCCTTGAATTCTGAACGCAGTTGAAAGGGTTTATAACTTGCGCGCTGTCCAATCGCAAAACCGTTATTCGCCGCGGATCAGGCCCCGGGGGCGAGGATTTGTGGAATGCACGGGAAATCAAAGCCCGATCGCGTTGATCATTTGATCCATGGTGCGTGACGGCTCGGCACAACCGGCCTCGCCGACGATTTTGGCGGGCACGCCGGCCACTGTCACATTGTGGGGTACGGGCTTTACCACCACGGAGCCCGCGGCGATCCGGGCACAATGGCCGACCTCGATATTGCCGAGAATTTTCGCTCCCGCCCCGATCAGGACGCCGTGGCGAATCTTGGGATGGCGGTCCTCGTTCTCCTTGCCAGTGCCGCCCAGCGTGACGCCGTGCAGGATCGAGACGTCGTCCTTGATAACAGCGGTCTCCCCGCATACGAAACCCGTGGCGTGGTCGAGAAAGATGCCGCGGCCGATCCTGGCCGCCGGATTGATATCGGTCTGGAATACCGCCGACGAACGGCTCTGCAGGTAGTAGGCAAAATCCTTGCGGCCTTTTTGAAACAGCCAATGCGCCAGGCGGTGGGTCTGCAGCGCATGGAAACCCTTGAAATAGAGCAACGGGTCGATGAAGCGCGAGGTCGCGGGGTCGCGGTCGTAAACCGCCACCATATCGGCGCGGAAGGCGTTGCCGAGATCGGGGTCGTCCCGCAGCGCCTCGTCAAAGGCCTGACGGATCAAATCACCTGACAGCGCCGAGTGGTCGAGGCGCTCGGCGATGCGATGTACCACAGAATCTTCCAGCCGGTCGTGATGCAGCACAGTCGAAAAGATAAAGGAGGCGAGCTCGGGCTCGCGGCGAACGATGTCTTCAGCCTCAGTACGCACACGATCCCAGACAGGATCGAGAGTCGTCAGTTTTGCGCCCCCTTGGGGGTTGGTCTGATGTTTGGCCATAGGGTGCTCTCGCAAATTTCGACTGCCTCTCGGAGCATCATAGCACGACGGGCGGAGGACTGTCCCGGGCACTCACATCAAAATGAACGTTGAAATCCGTCGCTAAAGCATTGAAGCGACAGATATTCTTCGCGAAAGTCCAGGCTCCTTTACCAATGTGTTGCTTCAAAGTGGTCGGGAATTTCGGGAATTCAAGCAGCGGGCCATCCGACTATTGGCGGATTTCCGCACCACTTCCAATCCGGGCAAGATGGGCAAAAACATGGGGGGAAAGCATCACCACGCAGACATTACGCGCGCGCGCTGCAGAATCCGTATCGGTCTGGGTAACCGCCGTCGCCATTCCGATGATGTTGCTCGCGCCCGCGATCTGGAACGGCTATCCGCTGCTGCAGTCGGATACCGGCGGCTATCTGGCGCGCTGGTACGAGGGATATCTTGTCCCCAGCCGCTCCACCGTGTTCGGCCTCTACCTCCATT
>Ga0210405_10000340_pt1 | contig 65066 bp, 63 predicted proteins | sample IncBWH11MmetaG_FD_155492 | JGI IMG/M metagenome (GOLD analysis project Ga0210405, IMG submission 155492) | Forest soil microbial communities from Barre Woods Harvard Forest LTER site, Petersham, Massachusetts, United States - Inc-BW-H-11-M | ecosystem: Environmental > Terrestrial > Soil >...
CTGGCTGAACGAATCGGTGTGCAGTTGCGGTTCGTGCCGGTTCGCGATGACGGCACCCTCGCGTTGGAAAAACTTTCGTCCCTGCTGACGCCCGAAGTGAAGTTGTTCGCGTTCACCTACGTCTCCAATTCGCTCGGCACGATCAATCCCGTTGTTGAGCTCTGCCAGAAGGCGAAAAGCGTCGGCGCCGTTACGTTGATCGATGCGGCGCAAAGCGTTGGCCACATGCCGGTCAATGTTCAGGAGATCGGCTGCGACTTTCTCGCGTTTTCAGGTCATAAAATGTGCGCGCCGACCGGAATCGGCGCGCTTTACGGCCGGTTCGAGATCTTGGATGCTACTCCGCCGTATCATGGCGGCGGTGAAATGATTGTCAGTGTAACGCTCGAGAAGAGCACATTTAAGAAACCGCCGCAGCGTTTCGAAGCCGGCACTCCGAACATTGCCGGCGCAATCGGCCTCGCGGCCGCCGTCGATTATCTCGAAGGAATCGGGCGCGACGAAATTTTTAAACACGATACCGATCTGGTGAGCTATGGATTGGAGCGGATGAAGGAGGTGCCCGGATTACGCGTGATCGGGACCGCAAAAGAACACGCGGGAGTTATCAGCTTTGTCATGGACGCGGCTCATCCGCACGATCTCACAACCTTCGCCGATCGATACGGCCTCGCGATGCGCGGTGGGCATCATTGCAATCAACCGCTTATGCGGCGGTTCGGCGTGACCGGTTCGACCCGGGCGAGCTTCTATCTCTACAACACGCGCGATGAAATCGATCGGATGATCGAAATCCTTCAGAAAGCGGCAAGCTTCTTCAAATGAACACGGAACTCGGCGACCTGGAAGAGCTTTATCAGGAAGTGATTCTGGATCATTCGCGTCGGCCCCGGAATTTTGGCGAGTTGCCGGATGCTTCGGTCAAAGTCCACGGCGATAATCCATCCTGCGGTGACGAGATTCATCTCGCAATCAAGTTCGACGGGAACGGCGGCTTGGAGGAAATCAAGTTCACTGGCCACGGCTGCGCCATCAGTCAGGCGTCGGCGTCGTTGATGACAATGAAGTTGAAAGGAAAGGAACGTGCCGAGGTTGAGGAAATGTTGCGTGCTTTTCACGATTTGGTCACAACAGGAAAAAATGATACCCCGAAAAATCTCGGTGATCTTCAGGTGATGCGCGGTGTTCGAAAATTTCCGCAACGAGTGAAGTGCGCGATGCTTCCCTGGCGGGCGGTGGAGCAGGCATTGCGGCAAATCGAAGGCGAATCGACTGTTTCCACGGAAGAGCCCGAATTCGGTTGAGAATTTTCTTCCGATTCAACGATTCACGATTTAACGAGTTACGGTTTGAGCTCATGCCTACCAACGTTCTCGGAACAGAATTGAAGTGTTGTTGCCGCGATCCGATCACCGGATTTTACCGTGATGGTTATTGCCGGACCGGGCCGGAAGACGTCGGACTGCACACCGTTTGCGTGAAGGTGACGCGGGAGTTTCTCGATTTTTCGGTTCTCGATGGAAACGATCTGGTAACGCCGGTTCCGGAGTGGGGATTCCCGGGGCTGAAGCCGGGTGACAAATGGTGCGTTTGCGTCACGCGCTGGAAATCGGCGCTCGAAGCGGACCGCGCGGCGCCGGTTGATCTTGAAGCCACCCATGCTTCCGCCCTCGAGTTCGTCACCCTTGAAGATCTGCAGGCGCACGCCCTGAAATAATTGGCGTCGACTTTTGGCGCGAAAACGGCTTTCTAGGCAGGCGTGCCACGCCTGCCTGTGTCTATTTTAGGTGCCGTCGCCGCCTTTTTGATTCTCTCTGGTTGGAACGTCAACGCCCAATCATCGCCGGCGCGCGAACCGATTTATCCATCACGCGTTTCCGATGGCGGACCGCTGCAACCTTTCATCTTTAGTCGACAACCGGCCTCGGCGTCGGCGATTCGAGTCGCCTATTACGCGCCACGTCAGCAGCGAGCTGAGCCGATTGAAAGCACCGATGAAGAGCCGGAAGCGAGAACGCCGGGATTCGATCTCACCGATTCGCACCCGATGATTCGCGGAAATCGCGCCATCCTGCGAAATGGAATCGCCTACGCGCCGTCAAACGCGCCGGACAGCGTGAAACACGCGATCTGGGCGGTGAACACGATTTGTCGTCGCCCGTATGTTTGGGGCGGGGGACACGGATCATTTCATGATTACGGCTACGATTGTTCGGGAACGGTGTCGTTCGCGCTTCACTACGCCGGCTTGCTCAATCAACCAATACCCTCGGGCGATTTCTTGCGTTACGGGCAACGCGGCCGCGGCCGATGGTTTACCATTTACTCGCGGCACGGTCACGTGTTCGCGATGATCGCCGGACTTCGACTCGATACGACCGATCTGCGTTACGGCAGCGATGTCGGTCCCCGCTGGCATCTTGACGGACGCGACACCTGGGCATTTGAGGCGCGTCATCCCGTTGGGTTGTAAAGCGGCGCGTTCGCGGCCAACATAACGGCGATTTGAAACTGCCGTTCAGCTTTTTCCTCGCGCTGCGTTATCTCAAACCGAAACGCACCTTCCTTTCCATCATCACCCTGATTTCCATTCTCGGTGTCACACTGGGCGTCACAGCGCTCATTGTTGTGATCTCAGTGATGACCGGATTCGATCGTGAGTTGCGCCAAAAGATAATGGATTTCGATGCCCACATTGTCGTCACGAGCGAAGACGTTATCCGGGATTGGCGCTCGCTGAAGGCGCAGATCGACAATGTCCCCGGCGTGGTCGCGACCGCGCCCTACGTGCAAGGACCCGTAATCGTCGAATTCCAAAGTCAACGATTCGCACCGATTGTCCGCGGTATCGATCCGGCCCAGGAGGACAAAGTGATCCCGATCCGGAAGTTCATTAAGGAAGGTGAGCTCAACTTCGACGGTGATTCAGCCGTGCTCGGAATCGATCTTGCCCGAATTCTCAAAATTCGTGTTGGCGACAAACTCACGGTCTACTCCCCGGGTAATCTGGGACAGATTCTGGATGGGATTAAGAAACTTGAAAACGTCAAAGGCGCTGACGAAAAAGCGGCGATCGGCGAATTGCGCGATGTCGTATTGCCAAAGGAACTGACCGTTGTCGGAATTTTTGAGACCGGCCGTTATGAATATGACTCCAAGTACCTTCTGGTGCCGCTTTATATCGGTCAGGAGCTTTACAATCTGGACGACGCGTTACACGGCATCACGATTCGGGTAACCGATCCGTACGGAGCCGAGCAGGCGAAAGAGGCAATCCAGCGCTTTATCGAGCCTCCCGCCTATGCTCAAACCTGGATCGACCTGAACCATCAATTCTTTGATGCCGTCCGGCTCGAACGGAATGTCATGTTCTTTTTGCTCTTGATCATCGTCGTCGTCGCGGCGTTCGGAATCATGAGCACGTTGATCACGGTTACGGTTCAGAAACGGCGCGAGATCGGGATCGTGAAAGCGCTCGGCGCAAACATCACGCAAATCATCTGGGTTTTTCTGGGGCAGGGGACCGTGGTGGGACTGTTTGGAACACTGGGTGGCCTCGGTCTTGGCATGACGCTGATTCGTTATCGAAACGAATTCAGTCATTGGCTCGCAAACACCCTGCACATCGAAATTTTTCCCCGCGAAGTCTACCAGTTTTCCGAAATCCCGGCGCAAGTTGTTCCTCACGACGTTACCGTGATTTGCATTAGCGCGTTCTTGATTTGTTCGGTCGCCGCTTTGATCCCCGCCTACTTCGCCGCCCGCCTCGATCCGGTGAAAGCGCTGCGCTACGAGTGACGAACTCTTCCGCTTCCTCTTAATCTCAGTCTGCTGCAACTCCAGTCATCGCCGGCGCGCGCTGAATTTTATTCTGGTCAACAAGACATCGACCGCGCGAAACGTGTAATCGTAACCTCCGGTCCACTCGCTTTGGCGCGGACCGGCTATGTTCAGAATGTCGATGTCGTGATCGCGCATGAAAGCGGCCATCAACGGCACAGCATCTTCGGGCGAATATTTCGCCGCGTCGATCAATCGGTGTGGCTGTCGTTGTTCAATGCAGCAACCCACGGTGTAGGCAGTCCCGCCGCTCAACTCGTGAAAGTAAATCACGATCGTTCCGTCTGAATCGCGAACGTTTCGGGCGGTCCGCTCGTTCGGCCCGCCCTTTTTTAAAGCCGTCATCGGATAGCGATCGGGAATTTTTCCGTCTTCATCCTGTCGGCCGTCCGGGCACCAGCCGCCGCAGGGAATTCGGTGTTTCAGCGCAACATCCAACACTGCGCGATCGACTCCAGTCTGGCCTCCGGAAACAATTTTCAAGATTTCGATCTTAGCTGTAGCGGCAGGCGTGTCGCCTGCATTTTTTTAGTCGCCCGTCGGGACGATATCCGCGCGCTCGATCATTAGAATGACGCAACGCTTCGGCGCGCGCGTTCGATGTCGAACACCCTTTGGGACGACAAAGCCCTGACGCGGCTTGAGCTCGACCGTTTTGTCTTCGAGGTCGATCAGAAAATTTCCATCGAGCACAAAAAAGAATTCGTCGATGTCGTTGTGTTCATGCCAATGATATTCGCCTTCCAAAACGCCGACCCGCACCACCGAGTCATTCACTTTGCAAAGCGTTTGATTGTACCACTTGTCCTGGCACGCATCGACCAGCTTCTGAACGTCAATCAACTCCAGCGGCCCGTGCAGAATATTCAGGTAAGTCTTGTACGGAAAATCTTCAGGTTTGTTTACGGCCATGATGTCGATCTTAGCACGAACTGTCTGGGGAGCGCACGCGCCCTCGCGTGCACTGTTCGGCGCCTCGCCGAACAGAATTTCTTAAGCGAAAACTACTTCAATGAAGTTCGCGATTGCGAGGGCGCAATCGCCAGCACGCGAGGCGCGTGCGCTCCCCAGAATCACTCTTCGCCGTCGAAGTAATCGGTCTCCGGCCCTTTAATCACAACGCGATCAGCGGCAGATGTCCTGTTCGCCTTCCATTTGTTGCTGTCAGGATAGTAGGCCGACTCGCCGATCGGATTATCTGCGATCACATAATAGATAAGATCAACATCTCCAGAGTTGGTAATTTGATGCGGCTCGTTAGGCCCGAAAATGAACGTATCGCCTTCGCCGACCTCGGTTGTGCCGTCTTTGTGGCGCACTGATGCTTTGCCGCTCACGATCAAATACATCTCCCACTGAGCCGAGTGCGCGTGAAAAGGGAAGTTCGGTTTGCCCGGGGGCATTCGGTTCAATTCCAGATCGAATGGATGCCGTCCCTCAGCATCGCCCGCGACGCGGTGGCCCGATTCCCGCGTACGACCGCGATTCAGCGCTTCCGAAATTCCCTTGAACGAAACCGCGTATTTGCCTTTTGGCGATTGCCACGGCTCTTCCTTAATTTCGTTAATGTTGACCTTCTTCATATTCAGGTAGCGGCGGTTCACCGAACCGCCATAAGGCCAGTCCGGCTCGGGACCGATTGAGGTCAATCGCCGCTACCAGCCGTTATTCTTCGCCATCGAAATAATCGGCCTCCGTTGCTTTCACGATCACTTCCTCGCCGTTTTCCTTCGAAACCGCGAACTTGCCGCTGTCCGGATAAAAACAGGAATCGCCGCGCGGATTATCCGCGATCACGTAATAAACAAAATCTTCGTCGCCGGCGTTGCTGAGCTGGTGCGCTTCGCCGGGCCCGAAGAAAAACGCGTCGCCGGCTCCAACTTCCGTCCATCCATCCTTGTCGCGAATTTTTCCGCGACCCGACACTACGAGATAAAGCTCTGATTCGCTCGAGTGCGAATGGTACGGGCAAAGCGCTTTGCCTTTGGGAATTGAGACCAGCGCGAGATCGAACGGCCATCGCTTCGCCAAATCGAGCGACTCCGGATCGCGCCCGAGCGCGACCGAAATATTTTTCGTCCGTCGCCCGAACTTTCCCTTCGGCGACCGCCGCTCCTGCCACTCAACATCTTTCAAATTCACTTTGCGCATATGGCTCAGTTTCGATGCGCGTTTCATTTGAAAGCGAGCTGGCCTAACTCACATGCAAAGATTGTGTCTGGACAATGAGCATGCTGAGCGCTGGGCCCCTGTGGCGCCAGCTTGGCCCACGCGGTCGGCATTGAAGCACCGTTTCTCATCTGGGTAAAGAGACTTTGAAAGAAATTGCCAAACGAACTGCCTTTGCGATCGAGCGTCATCACCAAGTTAGCTGCACCATACTTTTGTTTCCTACCTGCTGCTATATAGGCAGCGGTGCTGTTCGCGGTTGCAACCACAACTATAGTTGCGTCTGAGTCACGATGATATTGTATCGTTGGCGTTCGACGAAATAGCGAGAACGTCACCGGACGAGCGAAGAAGAAATCACAGCTTCCCGGCATCGATTTTCTGGCAATAGCCCAGCGCTTTAGCGCTGGGAATCCAAATCATGTATGGGAACAAGTCCCGCACGGGACGACAGGACATTTCTTTCGTCCCCAATGGGACTGGCGAATAGGCGCCATGAATGACCCAGCGTTGAAACGCTGGGCTATTTCCAACGCTGTCACAGCTACCGTTTCTTGGCTGTTTTTGTTTCAGTTTTTCGACGGACGCGAAGAGGTCGCCTTTCTTTGCAACGCGGACGAGGACTTTGACGGAATAACGTTCATTTTGGCGCGGGAAAGATAACGAGGGTCATGTCGCCGAGTCGGCGGCTGCAAAGAATCTTGGTTCCATCGGGCGACCAGCGCGGGTTTACAAATTCGCCTGAAGCGTCCGTCAATTGTCGGACGTCGCTACCGTCGCGATTCATCACGAAAAGTTGAAATCGTTCATTAATCCGGCGCGAAAACACAACCCGTTTGCCATCGGACGACCACGCTGGCCAGCCATCGATATTTCCTTCGCCGGAAATATTGTGATCGTTTGACGCGTCGGCGTTCATGACAAAAGTCTGCGAGAGCGGACCTTGAATGCGTCGATGCAAGATCGACATACCATCGGGCGAGAACGACGCGTAGGTATATCCACCGCCGGTCGTAATTCGTTTTAGATCCGTGCCATCCGGTCGAATCGTCGCCAGGTCCATTTTCTTGTCGATTTGTTCGCCGATGACCTGATTATCGCTGGGCACATTTGTGCCATCAGCGGCGGTCGCTCCGACAAAATAGGTCGTGTTAAACAAGATGCGCGCACTATCGGGCGACCACATAGGGTGAATGTTCTCCGCGTTGCCTTTCGTAAGCTGGCGCTGATTGCTGCCGTCGGCGTTCATTACAAAAATCTGCGAAACGCCTTCTCGAATCGATACGAATGTAATTTTCTTTCCATCAGGCGACCATGCCGGCGAATCGTCTTCGGTGTCGCCGGTCGTAAGCTGGCGCATATCGCTGCCGTGATTGGGACTATTCGCGTCCATTATGTGCACCTTCATTCCGCCGTGACGGCTGGAAATAAGAACAATCTTTTTCCCGTCCGGAGACCACGAACCCTCGTAATCGACAACCCAGGTAAACGATGCCGTCCGCTTAAGCGGAAAGTCGTCACCGACTAATTGAGAAGTGCAAGTTAAGAACAGCACCGCAAGAAGGATCGGGGCGAAATGTTTCGGAATCATCTTCGGCAGCTTTTGTTTGAGCTTTTCGACCGGCGCGAAGAGGTCGCCCATGGTGTCGACGCTATCACCGGGTAAGACAATAGCCCAGCGCTTCAGCGCTGGGATAATTTATTTCCAAAATAATAGAGTCCCGGAGGGACGAAAGAAACTCTGTCGTCCCAAAATGGGACTCGACGGAATTAGTTTCGAGGACCCACCGCTGAAGCGGTGGGCTATTCTCGCAGCTTCCATTTCTTGGGCAGCTTTTGTTTGAGCTTTTCAACCGGTGCGAAGAGGTCGCCAAATTTTTTAACGCGCTCGAGAGTTTTCTCGCAACGAAACTTTAGCAGATCAGTTTTTTTCTTTTTCAAACAGTTTTTAACTTCGTCCCACGTGACCGGCGTTGAAACGGTCGGTTCTTCTTTTGCGCGCAAGCTGTAAACACAGATCGTCGTTTTGTGTTCGTCGTTCTGGCTCCAATCGACGAACACTTTTCCTTTTCGCACCGATTTCGACATGTTGGAGGTCACAAGACTTCCATGATCGCGCTCCAACAGTTGCGCGAGCGCCCGCGATAAATCCTTGGTTTGATCGAACGTCACCGACGTGTTGAGCGGCACATAAACCTGCAAACCTTTCGAGCCGCTCGTTTTGGCGAACGATTTGAGTTTCATTGCGCCGAGTAAATCGCGCAGCCAAAGCCCGACCTGGCAGCATTGAACGATGTCGGCCGGTGCGCCGGGATCGAGATCGAACACCATCATTGTTGGCCGCGCGACGTCGTTCTTTTTCGCGAGCGACGTGTGCAGCTCGAGATCGGCGAGGTTCGCCGCCCAGACCAGCGTCGGCAAATCCTGGGCGACACAATAATTCATGAACCGGTTGTTGCCTTCGCTCCAAACCTTGGCTGTCTGGACCCACTTTGGCCGGTGCGTTGGACAATTTTTCTCGTAAAAGAATTCTTTGTCCACGCCGTTCGGGTAACGCTTCATCGTCAGCGGCCGATCTTTGAGATGCGGCAAAAGCACCGGCGCAATCCGGATGAAGTAATCGATCACCTGGCCTTTGGTGAATCCGACTTTCGGATAAAGAACCTTATCCAGGTTCGAAACCGATAGCTTCTTTCCTTTAACAACGAGGTCGGTTTTATTGGACATTTGTTACGAACGATACAGGTAGGGGCGATTGACCTCAATCGCCCGCGGGCGGTTCGGTGAACCGCCCCTACCTTTACGCGAAGAACCGTTCCGGCGAGAGCATCGGCTGGGGTTTGCAGATGCGCGCAACGCAATGTTCCCAGCTTTCGTGACCGCTCAGGATCTCGATTTCAACCCGCATGAAATAAATCGGGACTTTCAACTCCGCCTCCGGCAAACGTGGCATGCGCACGGCATCTTTCTCGGTCGTGATTATCATCGACAAATCGCGTCGGATGCAGCGGTTCATGAAAGTCCGAATCTCGTGGTCAGTAAAATAATGATGATCGATGTAACGCAGCGCGAGGTTAACATTCGCGCCGAGTTTCTTGAGCGCGCCTTCAAAACTTTCCGGCACCGCAATCGCACAGATCGAACCAATGAACGCGCCCCGCAGGCGATCGAGCATAAGCCGTTCGCCAGTGTAAATATTTTGCAGATACAGTGGCCGATGCGCGCACTCGATGATCTCGGCGGTGCGATTGTAACGGCGAATCCGCTCGATCAACTTGTCGTTCGGCTCGCCGGTGTTCTTGGTGATGAAAATATAACTCGCGCGTCGCAAGTTGCGCGGTGGTTCGCGCAACGTCCCGCGCGGAAGTAAGAATTCGTTCCCGAACGGCGCTTGTCGATCAACCAGGACAATGTCGAGCCGGTGTTTGAGATGCAGGTATTGCAACCCGTCATCGAGCACAAGCGTGTCCACTTTCCAGTTGTCGATCGCATAGCACCCGCTTTTGACGCGGTCCTTGTCGACCAAAACGATCACGTCCTTCAAATTGTGCGCGAGCATGTAAGGCTCATCGCCGGCGGTGAGCGAATCGAGCAGCAACGTTTTTCCATCGGAAACGACGCGCGGCGGATCAATTGCGGTGTTCACAAGTCGTTCGAGCCAGGTTCGCTTGGTCGGCTTCGGCTGACTTTTGTAACCGCGACTCAGGATGGCGACGCGACGTCCGCCGACTTGCAACGAGCGCGCGAATTTCTCCACCACCGGAGTTTTGCCGGTGCCGCCGACGGTCAGGTTCCCAATGCTGATGACGAGACAACCAAGGGTGCGCTCACGAAAAATTCGCTTCCGATACAAGTAGAGCCGGAGTTGGACGATCCGTTCGTAGACAAATGAGAGTGCGTAGAGCATTCCACGAAGGACTCCGGCCCGAAATCCGCGGCGTCGGCCTAGGACCACGTCGATGCCGAACTGTTCTAAATTTTCAAGTCTACGTCCCATATGGTCAGTGACGAGTGAGTCCGAGCCGGACTGGCGTTAGTGACGAGTGACGAGCCTGCAGGCCGTCATTATCGGCGGTGGTGATCACAATTTTCGACTGACCTGGTGCAGCCCGTTTCATTGCCGCGCCTATTTTCTTCGGATTGCGCAGCGTCACCGCGCAGATCGTCGATCCGCTGCCGCTTACGAACGCGCCCAGGGCGCCGGCTTTTTCAGCGGCGGCAATGACCCGGGGTAAAAACGGAATGAGCTTTGTGCGAAACGGCTGATGAAGTTGATCGGCAAAAACACCTCGCAGCTTCTCATAGTTGCGCGAAGCGAATGCAGCCACGATCGCGCAGGCGTTGCCTGCGCTTTCAACGGCACCCAGGCGTGAAATTTTTGCCGGCAGAATTTTTCGCGCTGCCGCGGTTCGGATTTCAAAGTCGGGGATCAACAGAACAAACTTCAGGCGAGGAGCGACTTCGAAGCGTTGAATATTTTCGCCGCGAGCGACCGTGAATCCGCCGAGCGAGGCCGGCGCCGCGTTGTCCGGATGGCCTTCGAGCTCTGCGCACAGCCCGAAGATCGACAACCGATCGAGTGGCCGACGACTGAGCTCGTTCAATCCATGTAAGACGCCGAGCCGAATCGTGGCGCTGCTGCCCAAGCCGCGACCACGCGGAACGTTTTCATTTGCTGAACAAGCAAAGTTGAATCGCGATCGTTTCGAGCGATCGAAAAATAAGTCCGCGGCCTGTGTGACGATTTTTTCCTGGCGCTGTCCATCTTTCACGGGACGAGTTGTGATCGAGTTGTAAAGACGGAGCGCCAGACCGAGGCAATCGAATCCGGGACCGAGATTCGAAGTGCTCGCCGGAACGCGAATCGTGACGGTTTGCCTCATCGGTGCAAGGGTAGAGGCGATTGACCCCAATCGCCATGGCGGTTGAGTGAATGGTGCCGGCGGGAGCCGAGTGACATAGACGCGAGAGCCCGCGAGGGTGAAGCGAATGGGAATGAGCGAATCAACCGCCGCTACCTATTCGATAAAACGACCGAATGAACAAGAACCAATGGATCGACCCTGATTTGCTTCGGGCCTTCGAAGCCGAGGGAACCAACGCGCACCGGCTTTGCACGATCGACGATGGTTGGGCGGAACGATTTGGCGCCGACGTTCTGATTTCTTTCAGATCGAATGCAGCACGTGACCGTCTTGTATCTGAGCTCCACGGGTGGTCTGCGTCGGCGAGTTTTGATCCTGATCGCGTGTTTGGCCGTTTTTTGCCGCGGAAAAACGAAGAGCGCGAGATGCCAAAGTTACTTTTCGGAAACGAAGATGAAAGTTTGCAAACAGTGGCCACGGAGCATCATCTCAACTTCGGCGTTGATTTCAGCGCGGGTTATTCGGTTGGCCTTTTTGTCGATCAGCGTGAAAACCGACAATTCGTTCGCCACGTGAAACCGAAACGGGTGCTAAATTGTTTCGCCTACACCTGCTCGTTCTCAGTGGCGGCTGCTTCGGTTGGCGCGCAGACCGTGAACGTCGATCTTTCCAAGAAATCCCTCGAGCGCGGACGTCAGAATTTTGCGCTCAATGAATTGTCGACGGACGGGCATCAATTTATTGCCGACGACGTCCGGCCGGTCTTGCGACGTCTGTCGCGGCGCAATCAAAAGTTCGATATGATCATTCTAGATCCGCCGACCTTTTCGCGGACCAAGGGTGGTGCAGCTTTTCACGTCGAGAAAGATTTTGAAGAACTCATCGCGGCCGCACTGGAAGTAGCTGAACGCGGCGCGAGGATCCTGCTTTCGACGAATTGCGAAACGCTGACCGAGCAGGGGCTGGAAAGAATGGCGCGCTATTCTCTGAAACTGTCGCGAAGCTCGGGCGCTTTCCATCGGCAACCGCCAGCGGCCGATTTTCCACCCGCCTCCGCTGCGCGGTCGATTTGGTTGACTTTGCATTGACCGGGACCACGAGGCGGACAATCGTTATTGATCATGAATGGACGACATGAGGACCTGGCCGAACGCGGCCTGCGCTACACACGCGAGCATTTCGACGAGCTCTTGACCGAAACGGAAGCCTACGTTCGCGAGAATCCGGTGCAATCGCTTGCCTACGCCTTGCTTGCGGGATTTGTTTTAAATCGCCTGGGCATCGGGAGAATTGTGAGCGGTATTGTGCGGCTGCTGCTTTTCGCGTTGAAGCCGGCGATCCTGATTTACGGCGCAGCGAAATTATACGAAGCGACTCAGGAAGAGGAAACCAGGTAGGGGCGGTTCACCGAACCGCCATGGCGAGTCCGAGCCGGACTGGCACGTCAATCGCCGCTACCCCTCCAGGGTGAAGCCGACTTTAAGCGTCACCTGCCAGTGCGCGATTTTTCCTTCCTCCAGGTAACCGCGGGTCTCGGTAATTTCGAACCACCGCATATTGCGCACCGTTTTCTTCGCTCGGGAGAGCGCGTTTTTTACGGCCTCTTCGATTCCCTTTGGTGAAGAACCGACCAATTCAATCTTTTTGTAAATGTGATTTGTCATATCTTCAGTTTTGAGTCGCCCGGGCAGCAAAACAAATAAAAACCACCACGGAGGACACGAAGCTCATGAACGAATTCAACTCGGTTTTAGCTTCGTGCTCTTCGCGATCTTCGTAGTGACAACTTTGAGTTGAGCAGGCACCAATGGATGGTTAGCGTCCTTTTCCCGAACCTGGAATGAAGATCGACGATCGGAATATCGAATCGCATTTGAAGGAGAAACGGCGTTTCAAGCCGCCTAGTGAATTCGCCCAGAAAGCGCGGATCAAGAATTTCGCGCAATATCAGCGGATGTATCGCGAGTCGATCAAGCGCCCTGACAAGTTCTGGACGCGCGAGGCTAACGAACTGGTCTGGCGAAAGCGCTGGCGCAAGGTGGTCGAATGGAAAGCCCCGTTCGCAAAATGGTTCATCGGCGGGAAACTGAACCTCTCCGAAAACTGCCTGGATCGACATCTAACCACTCATCGGCGGAACAAGGCGGCCATCTTGTGGGAAGGCGAGCCCGGCGAACGCCGAACGCTCACCTATCAGCAACTCCATCTCGAGGTCTGCCGGTTCGCGAACGTGTTGAAGCGAAACAAAATCGGTAAAGGCGATCGCGTCATTATTTATATGCCGACGACGCCCGAAGTCGCGATCGCCATGCTGGCGTGTGCGCGCATCGGCGCCGTGCACTCGGTGGTCTTCGGCGGTTTCAGCGCCGACAGCATTCGGGATCGAATTGCGGATAGCGGCGCAATTGCGCTGATCACGACGGATGGCAGTTATCGCCGCGGCGGAATTGTTCCGTTGAAGAAAAATGTCGATGACGCGCTGCGCGGTCCCGCGGCTGCGGGATCAGTGAGGCGCGTGATTGTTTTCCAGCGCGCGCACAACGAAATCCACATGGAAGAAGGCCGGGACGTCTGGTGGCATCGCGAACTGGAATACGTGGATGACAATTGTCCGCCCACGCCGGTCGATAGCGAACATCCGCTTTACATTCTTTACACCAGCGGCTCGACCGGGAAACCGAAGGGAATCTTGCACACGACTGGCGGTTATTTGGTCGGCATCTATTCGACCACGAAGTACGTCTTCGATCTACGCGACGAAGACATTTACTGGTGCACAGCCGACGTCGGCTGGGTGACCGGGCACAGTTACGTGGTTTATGGACCGCTTGCCAACGGCGCGACCACATTCATGTACGAAGGCGCGCCGAATTGGCCGGAGCCGGATCGCTTCTGGCGGATCATCGAACAAAACAAAATCAACATTCTTTACACAGCGCCGACGGCGATCCGCGCGTTCATTCGCTGGGGCGATCAATGGGTAAAGAAACACGACCTGTCGTCGTTGCGATTGCTGGGCACTGTCGGTGAACCGATCAATCCCGAAGCGTGGATGTGGTACCACAAAACGATTGGCGGCGGACGTTGTCCGGTCGTGGACACATGGTGGCAAACGGAAACCGGCGCGATCATGATCACGCCGTTGCCCGGCGCAATTGCCACCAAACCAGGTAGTGCGACGCTTCCATTTTTCGGCGTCGACGCGGCGGTCGTCGATTCAGATGGTGAAGAAGTCGGCCCGAACGTTGGTGGAAAATTAATTATTCGCAGGCCGTGGCCGTCTATGTTGCGCACAATCTACGGCGATAGAGAACGCTACAAGAAACAGTATTGGAGCGAATATCCGGGCAACTATTTGACTGGTGACGGTGCGCGATGCGACGAGGACGATTATTTTTGGATCGTTGGTCGTATCGATGACGTGCTCAACGTTGCAGGGCACCGGCTCGGCACCTCCGAGATCGAGAGTGCGCTGGTCAGTCATGCGCGAGTGGCGGAAGCTGCCGTGGTTGGGCGACCGGACGAACTGAAGGGGCAAGGCGTAGTCGCGTTCGTGACCCTGAAGGCTGGAGTGGCAGCTTCCAACGATCTGAAGAGCGAATTGCGGGAGCATGTCGGGATCCACATCGGCGCAATCGCCAAGCCGGACGAAGTTCGTTTTGCCGAAGCGCTGCCAAAAACTCGCAGCGGAAAAATCATGCGACGGCTCCTGAAAGAAATCGCGAGCGGCGCCAAGGTCACCGGCGACACCACTACGTTGGAAGATTTCAGTGTGTTGACGAAGCTGGCCGAGTCTGAAGAATAAACCGTGAGCTTCATTCGCACAGGTCTGCGCGAGATTGGATTGAAAGTCCGCCGGCAACGGACGCGGATGGTGCTTCGGCACGAGAAACGATTGCTGCAAAAAAGCCAGATCGCGCTTGGGCGCGAGGGCACATCGCAAGCCGCCAATTTTCCGGAGCTGCGCAACGAGATCGTTGCCCTCAAGAAACTCGAACAGGAACAAAAGGAAGTCGCGCTGCGAATTGCGCAGATAGAGGAGGGGATCAAGAGCATCGAAGCCCAGCGGCAGGACAACGCCAAAGAGCAGGGCGAAGCGATGTCGAAGCTGGAAGCGGAGAAAAAGCCGATCCTGCAGCGACGCAACGACGCAAAGAACGCCGCTGAACTTTGCGAGCGCGAAGTGAACGCGGTCGAGCGCCGCATTCAGGAAAACGAGGCTGCGGATCAGGAGCTGTTGAAAAAATTATCGGACCTTCAGGCGGCCAACCCGCCCCCGGCCGATGTGGAAGCGCAAACGGCCGGAATTGGTGCACGGCGGGCGCGTTTGCCGGACGAATGCGCTGAGCTTGTTCGAGCGCGGCTCGGCAGCGCCGATGCTTCGCGGCTGGCAAAGGAGAAACTCGCGTCCGCGGACGAAGAACTGTCTGCGATCGACAAAAATATTGCGAAGGTCCGCGGCGAATATGAAGCGCGCGACAAAGGATTTGCCGACAACATCAAGACGCAACAGGACGCAGTTCGCGAAGCGAAGCAGCGTCATCAGGTCGTCGAGGAGAAAAAAAATCCGGCCTACCTGAACATTGGCCGTCATCTCGCGGTGCAGGGGATTGCGCCACCGAATGCGCCGCATCTACTCGACCAGGTTCGCAAGCATCACGGTGCGGTGGATCAATATGAGAAACACACCGCCGACCTCGCGCTTCTGTCGAGTCAGATCGATAAACAGGAGCTGCGGCAGTTTTATTTCAGCCTTGTCTCCGTGATTGCGCTTCTGGCGATCATTTTGCCGTTAGTCGCGAAGTCACCGCGCAAACGAGAATGGTTGCCACAACAAACCGAAAGTATTCTCTCGATCAATGTCGATCAGTTCGACCACGCTGACGCTCTCAAACGCTGGCAAAAAGAACAAGTCGACGCTTATCAGGCGGTTTGGAACGGATTGATTGGTCCCGCTGCTCGCACGCCGGTCTTGAATTTATCGCGCGACGCTCTTCGGATCACGCGGGCCACCACCATCTCGGACAACTCGAGCGTCCGCGAATTCATCTTGATCGAAACCCGCGCTGACCTTTCGAAAGTGATTCGTGCAGTGCAAAGCGACAAGGAATTTCAAAGGCGAACGATCACCGGACTGCCGGTCTGGGAGAAGCCGGACCTGGCTCTGGCCCGGGTTGGCCCGGAAACGCTTGCGATCGGTACTTCCACCGAAGTTGATCAGCTCGTTAGGGTCCGGCTCGGGATCGACGTGGACCTGAAGATTACCGGGCAGTTATTCGATCGCTTCGAAGCGTTGGACCGCGAAAGCGCGCTTCGTTTGATCTCGCGAAATCCGCCCGATCTGCCGCGAATGTATCATCCGATCTTCGCACCCGAGCTGCTCGAAAGCACACAACTGCTCGGGTTGGCCTTGAACCTGCAAAACCCGGTCAAAGCCCGCCTGCTCTTGAAAATGAAATCACCCGAGAACGCATCGGAGTTCGCTCGCACATTGCACAACGAGCCACAGAAGTGGCTGCGTTTGCAGGATTCAAATCTGATGCTCTTTACCCAGCCGCCGGATGTCTCACGGCAAGGCGCCAATTTGGAAGTTCACTTCAATGTGCCTGAATACGCTGTGCAGCTTCTGTTGCAACGGATCGCAAAAACAGACGTCGGCGGAACGGTTGCCGGCGGCAATTGAGCCGAACATTCCCCGGGTCGATTGCGCGTCCGGCCAGTTTGCGGTTATAATCCCCGCCCAATGTTGAAACACGCGCTCCTTGTAATCGTTGTCACCGGTATGATGTCGATCCTGCCGAGCGGATCAGCCGCCAATCCCGAGCTTGTCGACATTGCGAGCGTTGACCCGACGATCGTCATCGATTTGCGTTATGCCACCGAGCAAAACGTTACCGGTCACGCGCTCTATCCGCGCGGAACGAAGGCTCTGATCTTGCCAAGCGTCGCGCAACAGCTTGCCGGCGCGCAAAAGTATCTTCGTCAATTTCGTTATCGACTGAAAATCTGGGACGCCTATCGGCCGAAGGAAGCGCAGGAGTTGCTCTGGAAGTACGCGGCGAAGGACCAATACGTTGCCAATCCGGAAAAAGGTTTCGGCTCGATGCATTCTTTTGGAGTTTCGGTCGATGCCACGCTGGTCGACGACTGGAGTCAGGACGTAACCATGCCGACAAGGTTCGATGAGTTTAAGCCGCAGGCGATGATGGGATACTCCGGACGCGATCCGCAGGTGAAGCAACATTTGACGTTGCTACAACTTGCCATGGCGCATAACAATTTTTACGGCCTGCGGGTGGAGTGGTGGCATTTTACGACCGCGGATTGGAAAAAATTTGTGCCGTACTGGGAAGACCCGGCGATGTCACAGGCAGACAAGCTTGCTCCGCCGCCGAAAGGCTGAGTCGTTTGTCGCGAAATGATTGAGGCCATCCTGCGCGACCTTCGTCAGCCGGAATATATCCACGTTTTGATAAATCCCGTGCCAGTCTATGGCCTGGCGATGGGACTGCTCGGGTTGATCGTGGCCTTCTTTCTGCGCAGCCGCCCGGCGCAGATCGCCACCCTTACCATCGTCTTGATCAGCGCTGCATCGGCCTGGCCGGTTTACGAATTCGGCGAACAAGCCAAGGACCGTGTGCTCTCGATGGAGAACGAGGTTGGGGACGCCTGGCTGGAAGAACATCAGGATCGAGCTGAGGATCTTATTTGGCTTTTTTACGCGCTGGCAGTTCTAAGCGCAGCCGCCTTGATTGCGCCTCGCAAGTGGCCGCGGTCCGCCGGACCACTTGTGATCGGGGTGATTTTGCTCGGCGTTGCAACCTTGGCCGCCGGAGGATACATCGCCTATGCGGGCGGCAAGGTTCGTCACCGCGAGTTCCGCAACGTACCGCCACCGGCGCGGAAATCGGAAGCCGAACGCTAGATCGGCGCTTGTCAGTCTTACCTCGTCGTGAGCACCGATCTCGAGCACGCCGAGCAAAAAATCGAAACTCGTAGCGAGTCGCTTAAGAAACCGCTCGGCCTGTTTGACCTTGTCCTGACCCAAATTCTTTTTGTCGTCGGCTCCAGCTGGGTCGGCGCGGCAGCGAAGCTCGGACACGCGCATCTTTTCTTTTGGTTGCTCGCCATTTTGCTTTTCTACATTCCGCAGGCCGCGATCGTGATTTACTTGAGCAATCGGATTCCGCTCGAAGGCGGCATTTACCAATGGGCCAAGCTCGGCTTTAACGAATTCGCGGGATTCATTACCGCTTGGAATTTGTGGTTGCTGTCCATCACCGTCATCGCGCTCGGTGGAATGTTCGTGACCACAAACATTTCATACGCTCTCGGCGCCGCCTGGATGCCGAACAACAAGTGGTGCGTTTCGTTAATCAGCTCAGCGCTGGTCGTCGGTCTGGGCTTGGCTTGTGTGCGCGGTCTGTCGTTAGGCAAATGGCTTCACAATGTCGGCGCCTTCGCGATGTTCCTGGTTTATGCGGCGTTGATTTGCCTGCCGTTGCTCGGTCTTGCCCGTGGCGAAATAAAAAATTATCAACCGCTGCCGCTCGCCCTGCCAACGATGTCGATCTTTTATTGCCTCAACATCTTTACCAAGCTCGGCATCGGCGCGTTGAGCGGGTTCGAGTACGTCGCCATTCTCGCGGGCGAAACGCGTTCGCCCGCGCGCGATATCGGCCGGTCGGTCCTGATCGCATCCCCGGTTATCGCCCTGATGTTTATTTTGGGAACGAGCTCGGTGCTCGCGTTCGTTGGCAACGATCCGATCGATCTCATTGGTCCGGTGCCGCAAACGTTGCGACTCGGGCTGCATTCGTTCCCAATTGCCGGCGCGATTGCGTCCATGGGAATTCTCCTAATGACCGTGCGCACGATCGCTTCGACGAGCGTTCATGTTACGGGCAGCTCACGGTTGCCGATGGTTGCAGGCTGGGACCATTTGCTGCCCACCTGGTTCTCGCGGTTGCATCCGCGATATAAGACGCCGATCAACTCGATCATTTTTGTCGGAACACTCACTCTGGTGATTGCCATCGCGAGCCAGATCGGCGCAGGAATCCAGGAAGCGTTTCAACTCATCGATAACGCCGCCAACGTCTTTTACGGCATCGTTTACTTTGTGATGTTTGCGATACCGCTCGTTGGCGCCTTCGGGGTGCGATCAAGTTCAATCTGGCTGCGCCTCGCTGCAATCTGTGGCGCGGCTGTTTCCCTCTGCGCGATTTTCTTCACCGTTTATCCGATCATCGATGTGCCAAGTCCGTTGATCTTTGGAGCGAAGATTGCCGCCGTGACGATTATCGCCAATGCAATCGGGGTCGCGATTTACGTCATCGGGAATCGGCGCCGCAGCGCTGCCCATTAACTTGAATGCTTTAAGCATTCAACTTTCCAAGGCAAGTTAGGACAACCTGAATGCTTAAAGCATTCAAGATTCCCAATAGCATAACTCAACTTGAATGCTTAGAGCATTCAAGTTTAATGGGCGCAATTTTCGGTAACCCAGCGCAGGTATTCGGGGAGACCGCTCGAGATCGGAATGAAAATGATTTCCGGCACTTCGTAGGGATGAAGCGAACGGAGGTTTTCCTGAAACGCGGATTGCCGATCTTCACTCAGTTTGAAAAAGACCAGCGTTTCGTTTCCGGTCTCGATCTTTTCTTTCCAGCGATAGACCGACTCGACTCCTGGTAGAATATTCGCGCACGCGGCAAATTGTTCGGCCACGAGTTGATTTGAAACGCGCTGCGCGGTCTCGCGATCGGGAAAAGTGCTGAGCGCCAGCAGAATTCTGTCTGCCATGCCTCAGGCAGGAACCAAAGCTTCAAATCGCCTCGCCGGCTCGGTGCGACAGATCCAGCCGCCGCCAACAACGACATCGCAATCGTAAATCACCGCGGCCTGGCCGGGCGTCACCGCACGCTGCGGTTCGTGCAGACAGATGCGCGCGCGATGGTTGTCCAGCGGCGTAACGGTCGCTCTCGTCCCCGGATGGCTATACCGAATCTTCACCGTCAGGTTGGCTTCTTCGGTCGCTAATTCGCGAGTGATCCAGTTTGTGCGGTCGATTTCAAATTCGTCGCAAACCAAATCTTCCGAGTCGCCGACGATCACTCGATTTGTTTCAGGATCGAGATCCACAACGTAGCGCGGTCGCAGCGATCCGCCCGGAAGTCCCTTCCGCTGGCCGATCGTGAAAAGTTCGATGCCATCGTGTTCGCCGACGAAGTTGCCCGCCACATCGTAGATTTCGCCCCGATGAAAATCCTTTTCGCCAAGATGCGAGCGGAGGAACGCTTTGTAATCGTTTCCGGGCACGAAACAAATCTCCTGGCTGTCGACTTTGTCCGCCACTTTCAGGCCTAACGAGTGGGCGATTTTCCGAATCTCGGTCTTTTGCATCGGCCCGAGCGGGGTCAGTGCCCGCTGAAGCTGTGGCTGTCGCAAGCTAAACAGGAAATATGATTGGTCCTTGCGCGGATCGACTCCTTTGCACAAAACCGCCCGATCTTCGTGATGTTCGATGATCGCATAATGACCGGTCGCGATGTAATCGCAGCCCAGCGTCTCGGCTTTACCCCAAAGGTTGCCGAATTTGAGTTTTTCGTTGCACATCACGCAAGGGTTGGGCGTGCGACCGGCCTGATATTCGCTCGTGAAATAATCGATCACTGTCCGTTCGAACAAGTCCTCTTCGTCGACCACGTAGTGCGGAATGCCTAACGAATGTGCGACCGCGCGCGCATCAGCGACGGCTTGCGGCCCGCAGCACTTGTCTTCCGCGCGCGAAATACAGTCCTGCGGCCAGACTTTCATGGTCACACCGACGACGTCGTAGCCTTGTTCGCGCAACAAATAGCCGGTCACGCTGGAGTCGACTCCGCCGCTCATGCCAAGCAACACGCGTTTTACGTTCTGGTTCATCGAAGCGAAGAACTTCGATCAATTGGCCGCGCAGTCAACGTAAGGTGGATCGGCTTCTCCGAACGCGTTCCACCGTTTTCACGCGGCGGCTAACGAATTTGCTGTCGCGCAAACTGAATCGCCAGGGATGGTGAGCCGAGCGCGTGATCCCGATTCGCGCATCGGCGACGACGTCGGCACGGGCGGCACTGACTTTGACGAAGCAATGTCGTGGATCGACGCACAGATCCATTTTATCATGGCGATGCGTAATTGCGAACGCCTCGGTCAACTTGCCCGGTCCGGAGCAAAGTTGGCGTTCGTCATCGGTCCCGCGGCGCTTTTTCATTGCTCCGACGCCGCGGGTGGGCTGGACGGCGCGGAACAATACGAAACCGTTGGTCTCGCCTTTCACCAGCACATTCAACATCCAATGCGCCCCGTAGCTAAAATAAATGTAGGCGGCGCCGGGCTTGTTTCGTTCGACAAACGCCCGGACGGTCGGTCGCGAGAAAGTGTGACAGGCCTCGTCGTTCTCGGCCAAGTATGCTTCGGTTTCCACAATTTCACCGGCGCAGTTTCCCCAAACTAGTTCGGCGCCGATCAGCTCGCGGGCGCAGGTAATAGGGTCACGACGAAAAAAAGCCCTGGGGATTCGGCTTTTCACAACAGCGCCGCCCTGAGCATCGATCGAAAACCGGGGCTAGAGACCTGGTCTGTTAAAATAAAACGGCAACTTCACGTCGCATGCGACCGGTTTACCGTTGCGAAACGCGGGGATGAATTTCGCTTTTGCCAAGTCGCTGAACGCCATCTCACCAAACCCGAGAAAAGGAGGCTGCTCGCTTAGCAAAGAGAGATCTTGCAGATTTCCGTTCGCATCGACTTTGAGTTCGAGTTCGGCTGAACCATCCACCTGAACCGGCGCCGAATCACTGTCTGGGTAGTGAAAACCGCTGAACCCGGATTCGCCTCCCCAAAACGGCTGCGGACCAATGAAGTCACTTTCTTTCGCCAACTCCGAGCGTTCCTGATTAGAAAAAATCCGCAGCCGCGGCTTACCATCGACCAGCATGAACGTCACCGTGCCATAATAAATGGCGTCGACCGGCAGATGATTATAAACCGCGGGAGTGAATTTTGGATTCGCCGCCGCCGACAACTTTTTCAGCACTTCCTGCTCGAGAGCTTTTGAATCCGGCGTACCCCGGTAAGTCGAAACTTGTACGACCGAGCCGTCCTTCTTCACAGAGCAAGCAAACATGATCGCGGCATCTTTTTGCCCTTTCCTCATCAAATCCGTGGTGTCGATGCGATTAACCAAAGAATCCGGTCCGCTGCCCAGCAGAATGGGCCGATACGTTGGCAACTTCGCCGTCTGCGATGACCCAACGTCGACCTGCGACCATCCAAGATCGACGATCGCCAATAGAACGACCGCTAAAATTCCGAAAACGCGCATGGGACAGATACGCAACCGCAATCGCGAAGATTTTCAACCGTAATGTGATGAAAACTACGCCGTCGCTGGCCGGCGCTGCCGGGCGATTTTGTGCACGACGCCGTGCCGCCGGAAGTAACCGATCACCGCATCGCGCGTAAGCGTTGGATGAAACGTGCAATCCGCGGCTGGTGTCTCGAGGAGCGCTCGCAGTTTCATGAAACGATGACCTGCGCTGCGTGAATCGAAGCTGTTGAATGCAATGGTATAACGCCTGTCTCGTTCGAGCAGGCGACCGTCAGCCAATCGCATGGCCGTGATTCGCCGTTCGTAACCGGTTCCTTCCGTTTGAATATCGAATCCCAGCAGGTTCCGCGGTTCGCGACTGGCATAAACTTCTTCCATCATTCCTTTGATCTCTTCCGGACTCAGAGCGGCGGTGACGATGTAATTCTCGAATGGAATCAGCTCCCAAATATCATTTATTGTTTTTGGACCGGCCTCGAAGTCTTTCTCTTCGAAAACGCCATGCATTGCGCCGTCGATCGCCACGTGGTGTTCTCGCAGCTCCTCCAGGATCGCGGCGCCAATTAATTCCTCGACCTCGCTCGGCTCGCCTGGACGGCCGCGGGAATAAAGCGCGTCCGTTAACATTCCGATCGGCTCTGCGAGCGCGATCGCAGATTCATGGAGATGCGGTTTTGCGCGTGAAAGAATTGTGTGGTCGAGCCGAATTCGGTTGTTCATGAATTCGCATCGCGCTTCCCGGCTTAGCAATCTCTTCGTGGCGCGGTCGAACGTCAGATCGACACGACCAACGTAAATTCCAAAGTGATCTGCCTGAGTGAGCAAGACGCCGTTTGTTTGACGACTCGGAATTATCTGGTGCGTATGTCCTGCGATGAACGCCGCGACGTCCGGAAATTCGGATGTTAAAGCAACCACGTTGTTCGCAAAATCATCGCCCCCGCCGCGCGATTTCAATCCCATGTGACCGGCCAGCACGACAGCGTCGGCCCCTTCGCTTTTTGCACCCACGATTGCGCGACGCACAGGTTCGACTGAATGCTTGAAACCGAACCCTCGAATAAATTCAGGTCGAAACCAAAACGGCATTCCGGGTGTGGTCACGCCGATGATTGCGATTTTGATCCCGTCGAATTCCTTCAAGATGTATGGGCGCAGTTTTGAAAACGGATTCGTGGAACCTTCAACATCGTCACTAGCTTTTCCTTCGATCGACATGTTCGCTGCTAGAACGGGCATCGCTGATTTTGTCAGCGCGTTCGTAAAGGTTTCGATGCCCCAATCGAATTCGTGATTGCCGACGATCCAGGCGTCGAACTTCAAATGATTGAAGAGATCGATCATTAATGCGCCATTGGTCCGGAGACTGACGTCGGTGCCCTGATAAACGTCCCCGACGTCAATAAGGATCGAGTTTGGATTTTTGCGGCGCCATCGCCGGATTTGCGTCACGCAGCGCGCGAAACCGCCGAGATCAGCGTTTCCCGCATAATCGCTCGTCGGCAAGATGTGTCCGTGGACATCGGTTGTGTGCAAGATGGAGATCTGGATAGTGTCTTCGCCAAGCACGGCGGCCGAGCGGGCAAAGGGCGGCGTTGCGCAATACAAACCAGTGCCGCCGATGGTCCGCAGAAAAGCGCGGCGAGTGGGGGGACTCACTACAATCGAGATATCAAGATCTAGACAGGATTAACAGGATTTCTTCGATTCTTTGTCGTTAAATCCAATTCAATCTTGTAAATCCTGTCTAGTTTCTTATGGAACTCGAAGGGATCGATCATCTCGCTATGTCCGTCCGCGATGTGGAGAAAGCCGCGCAATGGTACATCGACGTCCTGGGATTCAAGCGATTGCACGACGGAATGTGGGACGGCGTTCCCATTTTCATCGGCAAAGGCACCACCGCGCTTGCGCTGTTCCCGGCGAAGTCAGACCAGCCCGCCCGCGGCGACATTCGAATGCTGCATCTCGCGATGCGCGCGAACGGAAAAAATTTCATCGCCGCTCAGGAAGAATTAAAACAGCGCGGGATCAAATTTGAGTTTCAGGACCACAAAATTTCCCATTCAATTTATTTCCGCGACCCCGACGGCCACAATCTCGAGATTACGACCTACGAATTGAAATGACAGCCATCACGCGAACCGCCGCCGCGATAGGCCAATAAAATTCGCCTTTGGAGACGAAATAATTTGGCCTAATTCTCGTTAGATGCTGTCAGCGCTCTTATGTTACGAACACTCGTAATAGCCCCCGTCTTCGTCCTCTTCTGTGCAGCTGCCCCGCCCGAGTCGACCGACGCCGTGTCGTTTACGGGAGGCGATGGTACTTCCATTGGTCAAGCCATCGTTGTGCATGCGCCGAGCGAAGCCTCGGGAGTAGACGCTGAGAAGAATTATATCGCGAAACATTTTGGCCCTCCTATCTCTTCTAAAGTGGACATTTATCCCGATCCAAAGCGCGGCTTGTTCGATATTTGGCGCTTCACCACCGCCGACGGGAAAACACACGTTGTGTATTTCGACATTAATTCTTACGTTGGACACTGAGGCATCTAACCAGACGCTGCAGCTAACCACTGACCGGTCCGTGACCACATCTAGATTTTATGAGACAGTTCTTCATGTTAGTGAACCTCGGTTCCGTCAGCGGTAACTGAGCTTTATCTCGTTAGGCGTACAGCCGCACCGATGACAGGCAACATCATCATCGTTCCAGAACTGGCAGTTCGCGTGGTTACCGGCGACACCTGCTACCAATACGAAAACGGATTTTCCGCGATCTATGCCGAGGTAGCCGCGGAAGATTCGTCACTCGCGCAGCAGCTTTCCGAGGCGCTGAAAGATGATCGCATTGTCACCCTCCGGTGCGCGATGCTCGACGTCGTTGGCAAAGTCAGCAAGTGTAATGTCGCTTCAGGAGTAAAGACGTTTATCTTGCCCATCGAGGATATGACTTATCGAAAGCCGCTTGGCCCATGACGCCTAACCATGCGCGACCGCCCGCTCCGCGTCCACATTCTCGATGACTACTTCCCTTTCGTCGCATTTGACGCTCGCTCTCGGCGGCCGTATCTCAGCGTGTTCTCGTTAGGCTGAATGTTTGCGAACAAGATCGCCGCCATCTCGGATGAAGCCGGGCCGTTCCTCGGCGGATTGTTTTAACAATACCGACAGACCGAACTCGACGAAAGCTTGCCGGGTCGCATATCGTCACACCATGGGCAAATTTTCTCTACGGATCACCTTTGTAATTATCGCAGGCGTTTTGTTCGGCTGTGCCGACGCGCCGGTCGAATACGCGACGGACAACCCTGGCGGTTATCTACATTCCATATCCACCGATCCAACCGTGATTTTTCGCAACAAAGTCGATCTCGAGGCCGGGCTTGAGGCGCGCGGCATGGATCCGCCGGTGGGCAACGCGAGTTGGCACGATTACTGGATGAAAATAATCGCGTATTGGACCAATGAGGGCACCGTTGCAACACATCAGCAGGTCGCTGCATATGTTGTCCAACAGAGACGCGCGCGAGGTCTTTCGCGGCTGTAGACGGACGAAAGTTGGGTCTGCTTGTTAGCAGTCGTGCGTTTGCCCGAACTGATGGAGCGGCTCCAGCACTACGAACTGGCAACCTTCGACGGCACCAAAATTCCGTCGCGCATCCCGTGGACAAATTTCTTGTCGGCGGGAACGATCGTGGCCAGGGCTCCGCGCAGTTTCACCTTGTCCTCCTCAACAAAGTAATACGGACACAGCCGGACCCGGCCTTTCATCGTTTTCAACTCGCTTGAATCCAGGTCCCAGAAGCTATGTTCGACTAGCCGGCCTTTGTGGAACCGTTGCATGATAGTCGGCGACGAATCGAAAGTGGCCAGCGCGTTTTCGATCCGTTTTTCCCATTCGGCGTGCGCGAGATCGGATCCCAGTGAAACTCCGCGGCTGCCCCAGCCGAGCGGCGAAAATCCGCTCACTTTCAAAAGCAGGTCGCGATCTTTTTGACTGAACTTCGCTGCCTCACGCCAGTCGTGAATCTCCAGACGCGGAATGACCGCGTGTTGCGGCAGCGGTGTCGGATCTAACAACCACGAGTAGGGGATGATCTTCTGGAGTTGCAGAAAATATTTTTCGCCGAGCTCGCGTCGCCAGAATTCGTGAAGCGGCTTCAACCAGAAAAGCGCGAACCACATTTTCTCTTCGAGATACGGTTTGATCGGCGGCGTGATCGTGACCCGGCCTTCGGCGTTCGCGCGCAGCAAATTGTCAATGTTCGGAATGTTCGGTAGATCGAACAGTTCGAAGAAACGATAGACCGCGCAGCCGTCCTGCGGTTCGTAGTTTTCCGCAGCCACTACACGCCAGTTCGACGTTGGACGTTCGGCGCTCGCCACGGCGGAGCCCGTCAACGGCGGAGGCGGGTTGGGCGTTGAGCGTTGGTTTAATTTTGCGGCGATCCATTCCATTTCCGGCCGATAAGTCGCGGCTTCCTGCGAGATCACGACGTCGCCGCCGTTCGGGAGCGCGCTTTGGAATCCGTCGAGCATCCCGTCCGCGCCACCAATGATTGCGTTGTCGAACTTCGAGTAGGTTTGATTCAGCCAGCCGGTCAAACCGATTCCGCCCGGAACGGAGTCAATTTCCGCGATGATGTAACCGTCGTCGGTGAGAATGAGATCGGGTCGAATGACCCGCGGTAGAATTTCTCGGATTTCTTTGCGTCGGGAAAATTCGATCAGCTCCTTCGGTTTACCGGCATCCAGATAACGGGCGACCCAAGCGGGCTGTTTTCCTTTAACGCTGAGTTGGTAAAGTTGATTGCACGCGCGCTGAAAAACGAACAACCGATGTCCGAGCTGCTCGAGATCCGCCAAAAAGTTCTTCTCGATCGGGAACGCATCGGGCGAAAGTAGCCAATCCTTTTCCGCGAAAAGACCCTCTTTCGGCAAAGAAGCGCGCAAAGTCAGAAGGCGATCATTCTCATCGGCGACAGCTATGTTTGAGGTTTGAGGTTTGAGGTTTGATTTCAACGTAAGCCCGCTTCCGGCATAAACATCAAACATCAAACATCGAACATCAAACCTGTGCGTCAGCGCCCCGCGGCTATCTTCTTGAGGGCCAGTTTCACCAGTTCTTCCGCCGATTTCGCCTGGCCTTGCAAATCACGAACGGCCTTGTGCGCGTCGACTTGTTTGTAGCCTAGAGCAATCAACGCCAACACCGCTTCATTGGCTTGTTCCTGTTCGGGAGTTGGCGCGTGCGCCGCTGTCGCCGCTTCCCACGCCGCGGCGACGCCCAGTTTGTCCTTTAGTTCAAGAATGATGCGCTCCGCTGTTTTCTTTCCGAGGCCGCTGATTTTCGAAATCGCCCCGATGTCGGAATTTACGACCGCAGCTTTGAAATTGGTCACGCTCATTCCGCTCAACACTGCGAGCGCGAGCTTGGGGCCGACACCGCTCACGTTGTTCACCAGCAGCCGAAACAAATCGCGCTCCGGCGCGGTCATGAACCCGTAAAGCACGTGTGCGTCTTCGCGAACTGCAAGGTGCGTCAGGATGCGGATGGGTGAACCAACCGGCGGCAACTTGTCGTAACTCGACAGCGGTATGGAGACTTCATAACCGACACCGTTCACATCCACCGTCGCCTGTGTGGGCAACGCAGCGATGAGTTTGCCGTCGAGAAACGTAATCATGATGCGATTTAACGATTCAACGATTTAACGATTTAGCGAATGATTAGTCCGGTTTTAAGACGAGTGAGAGATCCACATGTTTGCCTTTCGCGATATTGATACCGGAGGTGGAGAATGTCTTCCACGTCGATGGCGGGTTCGGGAAAGCGGCGGTCACTGATTCGGTCGGTAAAATTACAAATCGCGGTCCGACTTGCTCCATGAACGACGCAGCGGTCTGTTGATTCAACGGCGTCATCCAACCGTGCACGCTTGATCGAAAGTACCAGACCAGGCTTGGTTCCTGGAAATCGACCGAGCCAAATTCCATTTCCGGCCGCAAAGTGTCGCGCGATTTTTGAAAAAGCGCGTAAGCAGGAAACGATTGAGCGACGAGCAGGGGAACAATCAGCGCGATGCCCAGCCACAGACACGCCGTCGCGGTTGCGATGCGCTTGAAAAGCGCTGCTTTGTTTTCCGACCAATGTCGCGCAAGCGACAGCGACAGTAGCGGGAACGCCGGCAGGGTGTAATGAGGCAGCTTCGTTTTGATCAAAGTAAAGATGAGAAAAATAACCGCCGCGCCACAGATTAGATAGATGTCGACCTGGCCGCCGTAGCCGCTTGTGCGGAGGTGGTTCTTGTCGCTACCTCGCCAGAGTTTTTTCGTAAGTGCGGGCAGCCTGATCGACCACGGGAAAAAGCTGGCGAAGATCGTTACGAAATAAAAGGGCAGCAGCAGCAGATAAACGCCTAGCGAGTTCGACCCGTGACTCTCCATCGCGCTAAACGATCGGCCGACGACGTGTCGTCCGATCCCGATTCGCAGGAATTCACCGTGCGTTTGAATCATGGCCGGAACTCCCCAGAGCGCGACGATCGCTAGCGTTAGCAAAATGCCGCGAACGAATTTAAATCGCGATCCAACCTCAACGTCACGCGAGAAATACTTGAACGCGGCAATCGTCAAAAGCGGCGTCCAAGCGATCGGTCCTTTGGCGAGAAAACCGAGCGCCAGCGAAATGTAGAACGTCAGCCACCAAACCCATTGGGCGTCGGATGTTCGACGTTCGGCGTTGGAAGTTGTCTTTTCTTGCAGCAGTTCATAGCCGGCCCGGTGGGCGAGCGTCACGAACAGAACCAGCCACATGTCCGCCACCGCGGCTTTCGCGTGCATGAATGTTTGCAGCGAAAGCGTAAAAATAATCGCCGCCCACCAGCCGACGCGATCTCCGCCGATTTGTCGACCCCAGACCAGGATCAACATCGCCGCGAGTGCGGCCGCGACGGCTGACGGAAAACGCGCGGCGAAATCGTTCTGGCCAAAGATTTTGTAGCTCGCGATCTGCGCCCAATAGGCGAGGGGAGGTTTGTCGAGTCGCAGCTGATTGTTGAAATGCGGGACGATGTAATCGCCGGTTTCCATCATTTCGCGCGACGCCTCGGCGAATCGCGGTTCGTCGCGATCGACCAGCGGAAAGCTCCATGTTCCAATGATGTGAAAAGCGATGCAGCCGAAAAATAAGATCGCGTATTTTGCGGTCGTCGAGTTTATCGTGCCCATGCCTGTGCTCGCTCTTGTCGATTAGGAGCAAGAGCATGAGCAAGAGCAAGAATTGTTATCTGTGAAGCAACGCTTCGTTCTCTATTGGACGCTCGGCATCCTGATCGCCGCGATTGCAATCGGGGCAGCCTTCTACTTTGACGCGTCGGTCGTTGCGTTCATGGCCGGTCATCAAACGCCTGGGATGCGGAATTTCATGCTCAACGTGAGCCGGTTTGGCGATTGGCCAGAACATTTCCTCGTGGGCCTCGCGCTTCTCGGGTTCGCTCGATGGCGCGGAAATAAAAAATGGGCGCGGATTTTTCTGGCGATGCTGATCGCGTTTTCGATCGCGGGTCTGACCGGTCGCGCGATCAAAGTTACGACTGGCCGGGCGCGGCCGTGGGTGAAAGCTGAGCACGGGTGGAACGGTCCGCGAGTAACCGGTTCTAAGTATCATTCTTTCCCGTCGGGGCACGTCGACGCGTCTGTTGGATTTTTCGGAGTGCTGTTCTTGGCCAGGCGGCGGATTGGCTTGGCTTGCCTGCCAATTCCAACACTGATCGGTTTTTCCCGGTTATACCTCGGCGCCCATTATTTGTCGGACGTTGTCTGCGCAGCCGTGCTAGGAATTCTGTCCGCGATTATCGTTTGGCATTTCGCGAACGGGAGAGTCGAAGAGGAAAGCCTTATTACGAGTTAAGACGCGCCTGGTTGCTCAAGGCTGCACCAGTGGCACAGTTCACGCGACCGTATTCCAGGGGGAGGGGTGGCAGAGCGGTTGAATGCGCCGGTCTTGAAAACCGGAAGACCGCAAGGTCTCGTGAGTTCGAATCTCACCCCCTCCGCCGATTCATTTTGGATTTTAGATTGCAGATTTCTGATTGAATTAGCCGGCCGCGAAATCATCACGCGCCGCCGACACCGGCACCAATACTGCAGAATAAAAGGAGCTCGACATTAGACATGTTCAGATGAACATTCAGACATGGGGAGACCGAAATTCGTCCCGATCGTTAAGGAGGCGCCGCAAAGTCGTGAGCCGATTCATGGCCGCGGCGCGTCGTGGAGGCCGGCCAATCGTTTCGAAAAGCTGCATGTGGACCTGACCGATACCGATGTTGTCGACGATGATCCTGAAGCGCAAACAAAGCCGCGGCGCGAAACGCAATTTCTTCAGGATCGGACGAAAACCATCGTCGCGCGCAATCGAAGTCCCGACGTTGGATTCGAAGTCAGTATTAATCCCTATCGCGGTTGCGAGCACGGCTGCATTTATTGTTTCGCGCGGCCGACCCACGAGTATCTCGGATTTTCCGCGGGGCTCGATTTCGAATCGCGTATCATGGTGAAACCGGATGCGCCGCGATTGCTGGAAAGGGAGCTGTCGTCACCCAAATGGAAACCGCAATTCCTGATGATGAGCGGAGTGACTGATTGCTACCAGCCGATCGAACGAAAACTCAGGATCACGCGCGGCTGTTTGGAAGTGCTGGCGAAATTTCGCAACCCGGTCGGAATCTTGACCAAGAACCGCTTGGTGACGCGCGACATCGATATTTTGTCAGAAATGGCGCGCGATTGCTGCGCCGTTGTGAATTTATCGGTGACGACGCTCGATCCAAAGCTGCAACAGATTCTCGAGCCGCGGACTTCGGCGCCGGGGGCGCGCTTAGATGCTGTGGCACAATTGCGCGCAGCCGGAATTCCAGTTGGCGTGATGGTCGCGCCGGTGATTCCGGGAATTAACGATCACGAAATTCCCAAAATCGTCGCGGCCTGCGCGAATGCGGGCGCGCAGTTCGCCGGCCATGTGTTGCTCAGATTGCCGTGGGCGGTGCGGCCGCTGTTCGAACATTGGTTGGACGAACATTTTCCGGATCGAAAAGCCAAAGTGCTTGAACGATTGCGCGCGAGTCGAGGAGGCAAGTTGTATGATTCGCGCTGGCGCAAACGGCAAACGGGTGAAGGAATTTTCGCCGAGCAGATGGCAAACATGTTCGATGTGGCTTGTCGACGTGCGGGTTTTGGCGAGCGACCGAAGCTATCGATCGCGGCGTTCCGAAGGCCTAGCGAACAGCTCAAGCTCTGGTAGTGGCGATTGACCTCAGCCATGCCGCCCTGCGGCAAACTATTAGCGGGCACATTATTGGCGCACTAGCAGGGTGCGTAATCGCCATGGCGCTTCGGTGAAGCGCCGCTACCTTCCGGCTTTGGGAAGTGGTGCGCGATGCTGGTATCGAACCAGCGACCCCTTGCGTGTGAAGCAAGTGCTCTACCACTGAGCTAATCGCGCCTTGAGAAGTGGAAAGTGACCAGTGATCCGTGACCAGTCAAGCGGCTTGCGATTTGAGCGACGTGTTTTATCTAGAAGGCATGTCCGAACACAAAATGACCCTCACTTGGAAGCGCGGTGACGCGCCGTTCGAGTACCAAAAGTATCCGCGCAACCACATTTGGAAATTTGATGGCGGCCACGAAATGACCGCTTCCGCCGCGCCCGCATATCTGGGCGATCCAAAACAAGTCGATCCCGAAGAAGCGTTCGTCGCGTCTCTCTCCGCCTGCCACATGCTCACGTTTCTCGCGATCGCGTGTAAGCAGAAGTTCGTCCTCGACGAATATGTCGACGACGCGGTCGGTCACATGGAAAAGAATGCCGAAGGCCGGCTGGCGATCACGAAAGTGACACTGAAACCGAAGCTGAAATGGTCGGGTGACAAAACGCCGAGTGCCGAAGAGCTCGACAAAATGCATCACCTGGCGCACGACCAATGTTTCATCGCCAACTCGGTGAAAACCGAAGTGACAGTTGAGAAGTAATCTAGCCACAGATTTGCATGTGCTGTAGAGGCAGGCGTGTCGCCTGCACATCTGGAAACGCGGCCGACACGGCCGCCGCTACAGAAGAATTTCTCGCATTGAATCTGTGTAATCTGCGTTAATCTGTGGCCAAATTAATGAGCGCGACCGACTCGCAGCGCATGGAAAAGATTGTCAGCTTGTGCAAGCGGCGTGGGTTCATCTTTCAATCGAGCGAAATTTACGGCGGGTTGAATGGTTTGTGGGACTACGGTCCACTCGGCGTTGAATTAAAACGCAATCTCAAAAATTACTGGTGGCGCGTCATGGTCCACGAGCGCGACGACGTCGTCGGCATGGACGGTTCGATCTTGATGAACCGCGCAGTTTGGAAAGCGAGTGGTCACGAAGATACGTTCAGCGATCCGATGGTCGACTGCCTCCTGACCCAGAGGCGCTTCCGCGCCGACCAAATTGAACCTCAAAGCGGCACAGTGCTTCATTTTGCGGGTGCGGTTGACGAGAAATTACTGCGCGAAACGTTTGATTACACTTTCGGTGACATTGATGAGCTGAAACGTCGCGAACTCGAAGAGCACTATAGACAATGCAAAAGCCTTGATGACCTGACAAAGCACCCGAACGCAGACGTTCGAGAATTCGCTAAGACACGTCTCGGGCAAATCGCGCGACCAATTCGACTAGACGAGCCATTTTCAGTTCTCTTGCCCAAAGGGAAGCCACCCGAAAGTGCCCGTAAAATAGCGATTCAATATTATCAGCAGCGCGGCTTGGCTAATCCCACAGTCTCTGGTGAGCGCACTGAAAAGGTGGAAAATACGACGCGATACAATCCGGAGAATGGTTCACTTCTGACCGAGCCGCGCTCGTTCAATTTGATGTTTAAAACTTATGTAGGCGCGACCGAAGATGAATCGAGCGTGACCTATCTTCGTCCTGAAACCGCGCAGGCGATTTTTGTTCAATTCAAAAATGTCCTAGATGTGTCGCGGAAGAAGTTGCCGTTCGGTATCGCCCAAATCGGGAAAGCTTTTCGTAACGAGATCAATCCGCGCAATTTCACGTTCCGATCACGCGAGTTTGAGCAAATGGAACTAGAATACTTTTGCCGGCCAGAGGAGGGAATGAAGCTCCTCGAGTATTGGAAAGAAGAGCGGCTCAGGTTTTACGAGAACATAGGAATTCCGACAAATCATTTGCACGTCCTGACTGTGCCGGACGAAGAGCGCGCGTTTTATTCCAAAGGCACTTACGACATCGAATACGATTTCCCGTTCGGCCGGCAGGAGCTCGAGGGCGTGGCGTATCGGACAGATTACGACTTGTCTCAACACCAGAAAGCCAGCGGCAAATCGCTGGAATATTTCGACGAAGAAACGAAACAGAAGTTTATCCCGCACGTGATCGAGCCGAGCGCGGGAGTTGATCGAACCGTGCTAGCTTTGATTTGTGAAGCGTATTCGGAAGACGAGGCACCGGATGAAAAAGGAAAAATGGAGACACGTACGGTGTTGCGCTTTCATCCGCGCGTCGCGCCAGTCAAATGTGCAGTGTTCCCGTTGTTGAAAAACAAAGAGCCGCTCGTGGCAAAAGCGAAGGAAATTGTTCGTCTCCTCCGGCCGCATATGTTCGTGTTTTACGATGAATCCGGCGCAATCGGACGGCGCTATCGCCGTCAGGATGAAGTCGGCACGCCGTTTGGCGTCACGGTCGATTTCGAAACGCTGGGCGAGAAAGATGTGGCGCTGAAAGACACGGTCACACTGCGCGAGCGCGATTCCATGAAACAGGAACGCGTCGCGATCAAAGATTTGGCCGCCATTCTTGTCTCGCGAATCTCCTAATGGATCTCGCGAAGTTTCGCGAATACTGCTTGAGCAAACCAAACGCGACCGAAAGCGCACCGTTCGGTCCCGACGTTCTTGTCTTCAAAGTGAGCGGCAAAATATTTGCCCTGGCATCGCTGGATGATATTCCCGCTCGAGCGAACCTAAAATGCGATCCCGATTTCGCGCTCGAATTACGCGATCGCTACGAACAGGTTCGGCCCGGTTACCACATGAACAAGAAACATTGGAATACGATCGACATAGAATCGGGCATTCCAGACAGTGAGATTCGAAAAATGATCGATCATTCGTACGACCTTGTGGCGATGAAAGCTTCAGGTAGCGGCGCTTCACCGAAGCGCCACAGACGCAGGACGTAAACAGATTGGCGATTACGCACCCTGCTAGTGCGCCAATAATGTGCCCGCTAATAGTTTGCCGCAGAGCGGCATGGCTGAGGTCAATCGCCTCTACCTGGCCGGCCACTGATTTCCTTTCATCGCGCGCCACCAGCCGAGCGCGTGCAACTGGCGATAACGTAGAGCCAGGGCGGTTCCATCGAGGTGCGACGTTGCCTGGCCGCGCAAATCATCAACGTGATCCGGGTCGTTGATCTTGAGAATGAAATCCGGGCCGATTACGGCGTTGCAGCCGTAGCCTGTTTGCGTTTGTGATTCGTCGAACAAATCGCGACCGAACGCGTGATACTCAAAACCTCGCGGAGCCGCCAAGTCGATAAACGTTGGCACAATGTCGAGATGGCTGCCAGCGATCGCAGGGGGGTGCGGCACATTATCGAGCGCTTTCGGTCCGTGGATCACCAGCGGCACGGCGAGACTCTCATACAAGGTATGGGTTGGTCGGGCCGAAACGTATTGTTTGCGCGAGTAGTGATCGCCGGTGATCGCGAAGATCGGGCGCTCGAATTTATTTTCGGCTTCGAAAACAAATTTACCTACGCATTTGTCGGAATACCAAAGGTGACCGAGCACGCGCACTTGCTCCGCGGATAATTGCGCGCCTAACGAATCCAATTTGAGGCGACTTGAATCGAATCCTTCTTTATTAAGATCGACACTATAAGGCGGGTGATAGGATGTGCTCATAATCAGATTGAACGTCGGTTCCGCGCCGGTGTGCTCGAGGACGAATTGAAAAAGATGTTCGTCGTCGACGCCCCACTCTTTTTGCCGAGCAGGCGGAACCATTTGATCGCCGCCGTAGACTTCTTCGAAACCTTGTTCGCGACAGAATTCGCCGATGCGCTGCCAGCTGAGGTATCCGCCATAGAAAAATCGCGGCTTGTATCCGAGCTGTCTGAAGATCGGCGCGGATGCAGTAGGCAACCCGTGACGCACGACCGGTTGAAAATTTACAAACGCCCGCGCGAACGGCAGCCCGGTGATGATCACACCGAGACTCTCGATCGTGCTAATGCCTGATGAGATGAACCCTTGCGCGCGAACGCCTTCGGCGCCGAGTTTTTTCATGTGATCGGTAAGATGCAGCCCGGAGTATTCAGGCTGCATTGCCCAGGCGTCGTAGCTTTCCATCACAACGATGAAAATGTGCGTCGGTCGTTGCCCTGAATTTCCGGGGGCGATTCGTTTCAGACAATCATCCACATTGGCCGCATTCGGCGCCGCCTTCGGATAGATCGAAGCCGCGGCTTCCCGGATGTCGCCATTTGGCAAGATTGTTCGCAGTCCGGCGGATTTCTGCATTGTGTGCTCCTGCCAAACGGCGTAACGCAAGGCGAAGAACGGATTGAGCCCGATCTTGTTGAGAAAAACGTCGCCGGTTGATTCCGCGTTCTTCAAACCGGCCAGGTTTCGGCCAAGCCAAACCTTTGAGCCAACCAATGCCCAAATCGCAACGACAATGATCGTGATCGCGCGCGCGGATTTGCTTCCGAGAAAGTTGGGAGCTCGAGCCGATTCAGCTTTCCGACAAAGTTTATTGAGCAGCCACGAGCCGATGGCGACGGCCCCGATGATCGAAACGATGAGCAAAACGACGTGGTGACTTTTCCAGACTGTCTCTGCGATTGCGCTCCGGTCGTCGTAGACCAGGCCGAAGATCCAATGATCGAACTGGTTGTCGTATTCGGCGAAGTAGCCGACGTCGGCGACAAAGATGATCGCGCAAAGAGTTAGGACGGCGACAATCGTCAACTCACGGATGCGGCGGTGCCAAATTCCTAGCGGGTAAAAGAAACCGACGAGGGTCAGGGTTAGCGACGGGAGCAACGCCCACATCGACGCAGTCGCATCGGAGCGCAGACCCGTGTTGAGGCAGCGAATGAACGCTCGTCCATTTGGGAGGTGAGACAATTCGCCGTGGAAAATCCAAAACAGCGTGACTCGGAACGCCAGAAACAAGAGCACGAGCACCAGCCAGAGAACCATGTCGGCCAGCAATCGCCGAAACGATTCGTTTGAGCGTGGCTGCGAATCTTTCGCGCGCATCTAGGTCAAATTCGGCGAATCTATTTCACCGAAACTCCGCTCGGCGCTAATTCTTCGGAACGCCCATGTCCATGATGATCTTCCACGAGCTATCACTCTGCCGGCGCCAGATCGTGACGTAGCGTCCCTCGTCCGTTACAGGCTGACCTTTCTCCACAGAAGTGTAACTATACTTTCCGGTTTCATAGGCGACGTCGCCATCCAGCCAAAGATCGACGGTTGTAACCGTAGCCTTCACGCCTTTTCCCGCGGCTTCCATTACGGTCCTCATCCTTTCCAAGATCTCTTTTGGCCCTTTGAAAAATTTCCCATTTCGCCCCAGCATGACTCCGTCATCCGCGAATAGGCTGGCAATGAGCGTTGCATCGGCTCTATCCCACGCTTCAATCCATTGAGCGTTTCCCTTGTCGATGCCTTTCCGCGCTTCGGTTAGTGCGGCAGATGGCGCCGGGCTTTCACTTTTCTTTTCCTGTTCCGCTAGGACGGAAAAACTTGTCGCAATCAAAAGGAAAATAACTCGTTTCATATTTTGATTTCAGGGCGGGTCGGTCTACGACAAAGCGTGGATCTCAATCTCACCGAACTGCAATTGCAGCGCGTCACGAGCGACGTTGAGAAAATTGTCGGCCGCGTCGGTGAGTGCGACGCGCAATTGACCGTTGTTCAACGGCGCGGCCCGCAGCGATTGTTGCTCCAGCATGTCCTCGACTGCGCGGGCGCAATTCTGCGCGGAATCCACCACCATGATTTGTCTTTTCAACAACCGCGCGATCGCTCCGGTTAGCAACGGGTAATGAGTGCAGCCCAGCACCAGTGTGTCGATGTCGTCTTCAAGAAGTGGATTGAGGTATCGCAGAATCATCCGGTCGGTGACTTCGTCGTTGAGCAATCCTTCCTCGATCAACGGAACCAGTAGCGGACAAGCCTGACTGCTAACATGCACGTTTGGGTCCGCTGCGTGCAGCGCTTTTTCGTAGGCACCGCTGCGAATTGTGCCGCGGGTCCCGATTACACCAACGTGTTGATTTCGTGTTGCCGAAACTGCGGCACGGGCGCCGGGCTCGATCACGCCAACCACCGGCACAGGAAACTTTTTCATCAACACGGGCAAGGCTACCGACGAGACGGTGTTACAGGCCACGACCAGCGCCTTCGCTTCTTGCTTCATCAACATCTCGCCAAGCTCGATTGCATAACGCTGGACAGTGTCAGGGCTCTTCGGCCCGTAGGGCACACGGGCGGTGTCGCCGAGGTAGGAAATATTTTCGTTCGGCAGCAAGTCACGCAGCGCCTTAACCACCGTCAGGCCGCCGATGCCCGAATCGAAAACGCCTATGGGACGCGTGTCGCTCATGCAGCGCCAAGAATCATCGCGCTCGCCGTTTGCTGCAAGTCGCCAAGTAGGGCGATTGACCCAATCGCCAGCGGGCGGTTCGGTGAATGGAGCCGGCGGGAGCCGAGCGACATAGACGGGAAAGCCCGAGAGGGTGAGCGAGTGGGAAGCGAGCGAATCAACCGCCCCTACCTTCTTGCAATCCACGTTGCCTCTCGGATGATTGTGCGCGATGGCCGAGCTCTCTAAAACCTACGATCCACGAACGGTTGAGCCGAAATGGTATCAACGCTGGATCGACAATCACGATTTCGAGGCGGACGCGAATTCGAAGAAGAAGCCGTTCTCGATCGTGATGCCGCCGCCGAACATCACCGGCGTGCTCACCCTCGGCCACGTTTTGAACAACTCGATTCAGGACATTCTCGCCCGGCGTGCGCGAATGCAGGGTTTCGAAGTGCTTTGGTTGCCCGGAATGGACCACGCCGGCATCGGAACCCAGACCGCGGTCGAAAAATGGCTCCGGAAAAACGAAGGCATTACGCGACACGACCTCGGCCGCGAAAAATTTCTCGAGCGCGTGCTGGAATGGCAGGACAAACACGGTGGCATCATCATTCAACAGCTGAAACGACTCGGCTGTTCGTGTGATTGGTCGCGCCAGCGTTACACCATGGACGAATCGTACGCGCGCGCGGTCCTTGAGGTTTTTGTCGATCTTTACAAGAACGGCCTCATTTATCGCGGCCGCCGAATGATCAACTGGGACCCGGCTGCGCAAACGGCTTTGTCGGACGAAGAAGTCGTCAACAAACCGCAACGCGGAAACCTTTATTACGTCCGCTACGAGATTGTCGATCAGCCTGGAAAATTCTTGGAAGTCGCAACCACGCGGCCTGAGACAATCATGGCCGACACCGGCGTGGCGGTTCATCCCAAGGACAAGCGTTATGCCAAGCTGGTCGGCAAGTCCGTATGGCGACCGATGCCGCGCGAGAAAATTCCAGTCGTTGCGGATGAGGCGATCGATCCCGAGTTTGGCACCGGCATTCTTAAAGTTACGCCCGCGCACGATAAACTCGATTTCGAGATTGGTCAGCGCCACAAGATGGCGGTCATCGATGTTCTAACGCCGGACGGAAAAATAAATTGTCCTGCAGTTCCGGAATTGCACGGGCTTGATCGTTTCGAAGGGCGCAAGAGAGCGGCCGAATTATTGGAGGCGAGGGGACTTCTCGCCAAAGCCGAGCCCTATGAGAACCATGTCGGTTTCAGCGATCGTAGCGACGTGCCAATTGAGCCGCGACTGAGTGAGCAGTGGTTTTTGAAATATCCGAAGACCAAAGAAGCGCTCGCCGTGGTGAAGAAACATCTCATCCATTTCTTCCCGCGGCATTGGGAAAAAGTTTACGAGCAGTGGATCAAAAACATCCAGGACTGGTGCATCAGCCGGCAGGTTTGGTGGGGGCATCGGATTCCAGCATGGTACCGCCGGAGTCAGAAGTCAGAAGTCAGAGGTCGGAAGTCAGAGATCTACGTCGGAATTAAGCCGCCGAAGGGTCCGGGGAATTGGATCCAGGACAATGATACCCTTGATACCTGGTTTTCGTCGTGGCTCTGGGCCTACGAAACAATGGACCGAAAGACGCGGAAGAAATTTTATCCGACGTCAGTCCTCGTGACCGGTCCCGACATCATCTTCTTCTGGGTCGCGCGCATGATTTTCGCCGGGCTCGAGTTCAAACCGGGAAAAACGACGAAAACGGAAGACAACATTCCGTTCCACGACGTTTTCTTTACCAGCATCATCCGGGATAAGCAGGGGCGGAAAATGTCCAAGTCGTTGGGCAATTCGCCCGATCCGCTTGATTTAATCGACAAGTACGGCGCAGACGGATTGCGGTTCGGTTTGATGCGGATCGCGCCGAGCGGTCAGGACATTCGCTTCGACGAAAAACAAATTGAGGAAGGCCGCAACTTCGCGACGAAACTCTGGAACGTCGCGCGCTTCCGCCAAATGCACGGCCCGACGCAACTCACCCCCGAAGAACTTGAATGCTTTAAGCATTCAAGTTCGAAAGAACGACCCAGCAACACTGGGCAGCGCGCTGAGCTTGAATGCAATAAGCATTCAAGTTTCGGAGAGCTGTCGATCTATGCAATCGAGGTTTTGGCACGATTGAATGAGACGATCGATGCGGTCGAGAAGGGTTATCGGGATTACGAGTTCAATACGATCGCGCAGCGGCTCTACGATTTTATCTGGAGCGATTACTGCGATTGGTACGTTGAAGCGGCGAAAACTGAGATCTTCAGTGCGGACGAATCGAAAAAGAAATCCGCGCTCGCAGTCATGGATTATGTCTTGTCGGCGATCGTTCGCTTGCTGCATCCGTTCATGCCCCATATTACCGAGGAACTTTGGTCGCTGCTCGGTTTGGGTAGCGGGTCGATTCAGTTCGCGTCGCTTCCAGTCCGGGCTGGACTGGCCCTTAACAAAGACACCGCGAACAAACGGCAATTGGTCGCTGCGATCTACGAAACCGTCCAGGCGGGGCGCAACTTGCGGGCGCAGGCGCGGGTTCCTTCGAATCAGAAGGCGAAATTCGCGCTCAGATCGAAGGAGAGAGAACTCGCCAGGGAGCAGGAGACGATCGCTCGATTGCTGAATGCTTCGGAGCTGATCATTGATCCCAATTTCCAGGCTGGAGCCGGCACTCCAATCGCAACAACCGTGCTCGGTGAAATTCTGCTTATTGTCGATGTCGATCTTTCGACGGAACGCGAACGGCTGGATAAGGAGATTGCGAAGGTCGAAGCCGAGCTGCGAACGGTTGAAGGAAAACTAAGCAACAAATCTTTTGTCGATCGCGCGCCGAAAGACGTGGTCGAACTGAATCGGCAGCGGCAGAAAAGTTTTAGCGAACAGCTGAAGAAGTTGAAAGAGGCCAGGGAGAAGTTGTGATTTGGGGAGCGCACGCGCCTCGTGTGCAACATTCGGCGCCCCGCCGAATGGATCTGCTTTTTGAGACCAAGACAAAAGTTCACGATCGCGAGGGCGCGATCGCCAGCACGCGAGGCGCGTGCGCTCCCCAGAACGAGACGATCGCGCGACGCGCTGCGCTTGGCGCGATTAAGCAGTTTGGGTAAATTCAACACCGGATGTCTCTCTGGAAAAAGCTGCTGTGGGTTGCGGTGACGCTGCTTGGTTTTGCCTCGCTAGCGGTGCTGGCGCTTTCACGAGGCGAGCAGATCAGCGCGCTCTGGATTGTGACTGCAGGCTTTTGCGCGGCGGCGGTCAGTTACCGGTTCTATAGTAAATGGATTGCGACCAAGATTCTCGTGCTCAATGACGAGCGCGCGACGCCGGCAGTCGTCAAAAATGATGGCAAAGATTTCGTGCCGACGAATCGTTGGATGGTTTTCGGTCATCATTTCGCTGCGATCGCCGGGCCGGGACCGCTCGTTGGACCAGTGCTGGCAGCGCAGTTTGGATTTTTGCCAGGAACACTTTGGATCTTGATCGGCGCTACTCTCGGCGGCGCGGTGCACGACATGATCGTGCTCTTTGCGTCGGTACGGCGTGGCGGCAAAACGCTCGGTCAAATGGTGAAGGAAGAAATCGGCCGCGGCGTCGGTGTGCTCGCGCTCATCAGCGTGCTGGCGATCATGATCATTCTCCTGGCGGTGCTTGCGCTCGTCGTTGTGCAAGCGCTGGCGAAAAGTCCGTGGGGCGTGTTTACAATCGCGATGACGATTCCAGTCGCGTTGATCATGGGCTTCGGATTGCGCAGTGGAAAAGTGAACGTGACCGCGATCACAATCTTCGGATTGCTCGGTTTGGCGTTCGGCGTTTGGGGCGGGCAATTTCTAGGAAATTTCCCGGCCATAGAAGCCTGGTTTCGTCACGATGCGGCTTGGATCGCGTGGGCTATCATGATCTACGGGCTCGCTGCATCGATTCTGCCGGTCTGGATGCTTTTAACGCCACGCGATTACTTGAGCACGTTCTTGAAACTCGGAACGGTCGCGGCGCTCGCTATCGCGGTGATTCTGATTCACCCGACCTTGCTAATGCCGTCACTGACCAAATTCATCGACGGCAGCGGATTGGTTTTCGCAGGGCCAGTGTTTCCGTTCGTTTTTATTACGATCGCTTGCGGCGCGGTGTCCGGGTTTCATTCGCTGATCGCCTCGGGCACAACGCCGAAGATGCTCGGCCGCGAATCCCGCATTCGCGATATCGGCTACGGCGCGATGATTACCGAAATGATGGTTGCGCTGATGGCGTTGATCGCCGCCTGCGTGCTGCAGCCCGGTGAATATTTTGCGATCAACATGAAAGGAACGCCAACCGAAGTGGTGCAGAAAGTTTCTGCGGCGGGATTTCCGGTGACCGAAGATGAGATGTCGATTCTGGCGAAGGATCTCGGCGAGCAAACAATGTATAACCGCGCCGGCGGGGCGCCGACCTTTGCGGTCGGCATGGCGCACATGTTCGCGCGTGTCACAGCAAGCCCGACTGCGCTCGCGCTCTGGTATCACTTTGCCATCATGTTTGAAGCGCTGTTTATTCTGACGACGATCGATGCCGGGACGCGGGTCGGACGGTTTCTCTTACAGGATTTGTTAGGCAACGTGTGGCGACCGCTCGGCAACACGCAATCGTGGACCGCGAATTTCGTTTCCAGCGTGGTACTGGTCGCGGCCTGGGGTTGGTTTTTGTATCAGGGCGTGGTCGATCCGCTCGGCGGCATTAACACGCTTTGGCCACTGTTCGGCTTGGCGAACCAGCTTCTTTCCGTGATCGCGCTTTGTTTGTGCACGACGATCCTGATCAAAATGCAGAAGACGCGTTATGTGTTCATCACGCTCGCGCCGCTTTGCTTCATGTGCGCGGTCACATTCTCGGCTGGTTACCTGAAGATCTTTTCAGCCGATCCGAAGCTTGGGTTTTTGAGCGGCGCGCAATCGCTCGCAGACCAGGCCAAGGGAATTGTCGATCCAACAAAAGCCAGCGAGTTGTTGAAGCAAACCTGGGTCTGGCAATTCGATGCGATCGTTGCCGGGTTTTTCATGCTCTTCGTGTTTTTGATCGTGGTCGGCTCCGCGGCGCAATGGTGCCAGCTTGTCCGCGGCAAGAAGCCGGTCGTGCTGCGCGAGAGCGAGTTTGTTCCGGTAGGAAGCGCGGAGCTGGCGCACTGAATTAATTTCGGGGAGCGCACGCGCCTCGCAATCGCGAACTCTTCAACAATTGCTTTGTCGATCTAAATCGAAGAGGTGTTTCCGGCGAGGCGCCGGAAACGGCACGCGAGGCGCGTGCGCTCCCCGGACAATCCTGACGCGTGATCATGTCGCAGGTGCAGTTAGGGTAACTCATTCGCAGCACGAAACCGGTCGTGTTACGGGAGCGTGAGTTCGTGCCGGTGACTCAGTCGAAGCCAGTCCGTTCTTAATAATCCCACGCACTTCAGTGTCGATCGCGAAACGCGAACACCACGCAGAAGGCACCCAAAACGAAAAAGCCAAAGGAGACACAATAAGCCCGCGTTGGATTGAGCCATGAGCCCTTGACCAAGGTAATTGTGTTCTCGGTCTGGGTATTGATAGCCGCCGACCGCAAAAGTTGCCGCGAGATATCCCCACATTCCTGCGAGGACGAGGCCGCCGAGCCGACGCTTCTTATTGGCTTCCATTTGTACATGAAGCTCAGATCTAACTAGCCGATGTAATCAACTCTCCGCCGCGGCGCCGGTGTTTCCCACCTCCGCAAGCTTTGGCGCGCCAAGCACCGCACGGCGTCGGTGTTTTGTTACGGAAGGAGATGGAAATAATCAGAGATCCTTCGACTCCGCTCAGGATGACAATTGTTTAATGTTTGCTGACCGGCAGGAAGGCGTGGTCGAAGACGTAATTGGCGACGTTGTTGCCCTGGGCGATGGCTTGGGTCTTGTCGAAATGCCAGTGGATGCCGAGATAAATTCGGCTTTGTCCGTTTTCGTCTTCCGCTTGGGAAAGAGTGGTGAAACTGCGCGGCATAAGTGGACGGACGTTGCCGGCATTATCCTTCGTCACGCCGTTGAATTCGTCGGAAACAAAGGTAAACGCGATATTATCGGTGCCGAAAAATCTCCGCATCGTCTGGAAAATCGCGCCGCCAAAACCGCCGTGTCCCGATGGATATGCCGGAAACGGGGGAGTGAAGTTCGGGCCGGTGAGATTGCTGGCGGGCGCGCCCAACGGGACGAATGTTGGGTCACCGGTCGTGCTCGGGTTGCCGTCGCCGAGACCGGTCGGACCGAAGCCGGGATCAGATTCACGAATCCCAGTGATCGGTCGCCAGAAATCGTAGAAATATTTCGATTCCCAAACCGCGATGCCGGTATCGGCCATCGCCGTGTTAACCAGCGCGAGCAAGCGCGCCAATTGAATCGTGTTCAGATTCATCTGGTCCGCGATGTGAACGGTAATCTGATTGTAGAGTCGCGGCGGCGCGCAAAGACTTGGTGTTCCGTCGTAAGCCCAGAAAATTCCGATGAAACTTTGTTCTGGCGTGCGCGTGCTCAGGGTGTGGACGCCGTCGCCACCAACCGACATCACTTCGTTATAAGCGTCCGCGTATTCCTGACTGGACATCACGGGCGGCGGTGGAACGCGAAACTGACTGCCCGATTGCAACACAAACGGTCTGCATTGACCCCAATGGGCGCCGAGTGCAATCGGTTGCAGGCCGATTGGGTCCTGGCGCCAATGGCCGGGTTGATTGCTGGTGAAATACGTCGTGCCGAGCCGCGGTTCGGGAATTTGCGAGCCGTCACCGTTGCGAAGTTCGAGAATCGCCATCGCGGAACGGTGACCCAAGGAAACCCCGTTGGATCGCTGATTCTTGTTGTGGATGCTCGCCAGATCGTCAGCAAGGAAGGAATCGAATTTGGCCGCTTGCGACGGATAGAGGAATGAAAGCGTGTCGTGTGCGCCTTGCGCGACTGCGGCGTCCAGTGAGATCGGATCCTTTGCTTTTGGAATTCCGGAATAACTTTGATAGCCGCCAAGTACGGCGTTCACCGAATCGAAGATGGCGATGTGAACGATGGCCATCGCGCGACTGGCGCGGCCGGGGCCAAGCTGTTCGCCGAAGGTACGAAGTTCGCCGGGAGCGACCGGAGTGTGGTCGAGCCCGCTGGCATCGATTGCGATCTGGTTCCAGCGATGGATGGAATCGAGGGCATTTTTTGGCGCCTGAGTTGTTGGGATGGACGGCCCGGGGTTGATGCGTGGGCCGAAGACATCGTGGAAAGACTGGGCCTCGGTTTGGCCAAGGCCAGCCAGGCAAAAGGCGAGAAACAACGCGGATAATGATTTCATTTTCTTTAAGGGATTGGGAACTTTGTCAGGCAAGGCACGGCTAGCGACATTGCCGATTTGTGCGGAAAAACTCAATTGGAATCGCCGGGGCAGAGCGATTTATGCAGCAGAATGCAGACTAAATGGCGCGTATTTTACCGATTCGGCGACGGGGATCGGGAAGCGCCCTCGGGAGGTCGCTCTGGCGCTTCCTTGCGGCGCAATAGAACGACGATCTCTTCCTCGCCGCGGCCAAGGATTACCCTGCCGTCTTCGATTTGCTTGACGATTACCTGATAGATTTGGGTGCCGACCTGCAGGCCGAATACCTGACCTTCGCCCATCGTTTTGCCATTGATAATGGCGAAGCGAGTGGCGCCGTCGAGTGTGATACTCGTCACGAGAAATGCTCCGGGCGGAACGTCACCCATAGCGTCGCCCGCAGCGCCGCCGGCGACTCGGGCAATTGGCTTAAAACCGATTGGCCAAAAGGGGCTGCGAGTCCCGGCGTCCAGGTGGAAGGATGACTTGTTCTTGACAGTGATTGCGACCGGCTCGTCCGACGGCTTGTTTTTGACGTCGTCAGGCGCAGGGCTTTCAGATGGCTTGGTTTTCGGAGCGGCTGACTCAGCCTTCTCTTGACCGGCAAACAACGCCGACGCCAGTCCGATAGTCAGACAAATTGATATGCAAAGCCTTTTCATCGTTTTTCGATCACCATCGTCGCGGCAATGCCCACCTGTTGAAATTGTCCTTCGTTAGGAAGGACGTGAATGCTTAGTTTGCTAATGGAGAGCAGGGGCTCAGCGTTCTCGAGATCGGCGATGGATTTACCGAGTGCGGCAAAATCGGCCTGTGGCAGGTCGATCAACCAGTTGTACTTTGTCCAGCCGGACAATTCCGTTTGTTTGAAACTGACGTTGCTCTCCAGACGCGCGACCGCTTTATCAATTTGCTGGTTGGCAAAAAATGTTTTCATTCGCGGCGGAAACCATGCGATCGGTGCGCCATCGGGTGTGAGCGTCTTGAGGGTTGCAAAGCGAGTTGTCGCGTCCTTGGCCTGACGCTCGAGACCGGCGGCTTTGGTCAACTCGCCTTTGGAACCGTCGATTTTTTTCTGGAGCTCGTTGATCTGCGCGAGCGTGCTATCACGGGACTTTTGCAAGGGCCCGAGAAAGAAAGTGAAATAGACGTAGAGCAAAAAGACGAAGCCCATTGCGCTAAGCGCCAGCTTCTTGATCTGATCTGAAGAGAATTTAGGAAGATTCATCATTGCCCCTGGGCTTGGCACGCGTCGGTACCGGCGTCGGTGTCGGTTTCGCGCTGGCGTTTGGATTGAAAGTTACGAGCAGGATGTAATGCGACATGGGCACATTAGTTCCACCGATGTTCGCAACCGTTTCTATGTCTTCCAGCGTCTTAAATTCTGCTTTTACGTCGTGATAACTTTTCCCCAGTTGCTCGAGCAGCATTTGGCGCATGTCTTCGGCCGCTGAGCGGGGCTCGCGAGCCGCTGCCACGCCATCGATCGTAACGGAAATTCCACCGCCTTTCTCCTCGTTCGTTACTTGTCCCTCCAGGCTGGTCAGTTGCGCGTTTGGCGGAACGCAGCGCGAAAGTTTATCAAGCAGCGGTCCCCAGAAGAAACGGCTGTCGATGTAATCATCGAGAACACGGGTCGTGTTTATGATGTTGGTCAGTTCGGCCGAACGTTTCTGCGCTTTCGTAACTTCCGGTTCGATTTTTTTCCATTCACCTGTGACGTGGCTCAGCCGCGCCTTCATCTCGATCGTCCGATAGGCGTTCCAAGCGTAATAGAGGAAGAGCATCGCGCCGCAACTTGCGAGCACCAGCATCCCGATCTTGAGCGGATCGCGCTGGCGCTGGCGTTGCTCGAGGATTTCCTCGTGCAGGAGATTGAGGTGTAGGGCCATTGCTGCTCGTTACTGTTTGAGGTATTCGAAGGCCGCTCCGCAGGCGACGTTGAGTGACACAAATTCATTAGGCAAACTTTGGCGTTTTGCTGCCGGCAATGCGAGTTCGCAAGTTTCAAGCGGGTCCCAAATCTCACAAGGCAGACCGAGTTCGTCGCTTAAGGTCTGCAAAACCGTTTCCGCGCGGGCCAGTCCGCCGGAAACGAAAATCCGATGTATGCCTTCCTCGCGCTGACCTTCGAAGAATCCGATAGAATTGCGCACTTCCATGGCCAATCGCGCCAGCGAGTTCCGGCAGATTTCGGTCATTCCTTCGTCGCCTTGTTGAATCATCAGCCAGGCGGCGTCCGCATCGAGCGCGTCTTCGGCGGTAAGCGCCTGCATCAACGCTTTTCCGCCGTAATCGATAGTGCGAACGAGAACGAGTTCGCTTCGACTGCCGATGAGCACTGTGCTTGCCAGGTGGCCCATGTCGAGAAGCAGAAACGGATCGTTTGCGAAAACTTCGGGATAAGCGAACTCGAAAGCGTTGAACGAGCAGACTGGCGCGAGTTGAAGCAGGTCGGCCGAAACCCGAACCTTTGCCGCCGCGGCGACAATTTGTTTGATCTGGCTCCGCAACATTCCGCCAACCAGATATTTGGTTTGCGTAACGACGCCGGTTTGCACTGCGACATTGGAGCCCCCGCCAGCCGTCTTGCTGCCTGCCGATGTCCCATTCTGACTGGCGACGACCGGAGCGACATCGAGCACGAATTCCTTGCAGTCCTGATTTAGGACGGCCAGGCCGTTAAAGCGTAGAGCGTTGCGGAGCAAATGGACGGGCGTGTCCGGCTGTTCGATGATCCGCAAAATCTTGGAGGGATCGGAGACGGCGAAGGCGCAGTTTTTGCCGCCGCCGAGATCGCGGAGCAATTGTTTCAATTCCCGGGCGAGATCGTCGGCTGAAGCAAATTCCTCCGGCACCGGTCGCGAGGCGAAGCTGGTTAAAACAAACCGGTTGCCGTTTTTTCGCCGAAGGGCAACGCCTTTGAGCACGTGCTTGCCCAAATCGATGCCAACAACAGAATCTGCGCGTTTCGCCATGATGCTGCTGTACCCCCTGTAGCGGGAAACGTGCCCCGCGGAGGCGGTTTTTGGCGAGCTAGTTACAGACGGCGTTCGAGGGTGAAATGCGCCAATTATTTGGGTCAGGCGGCGACCGCGGCGCGATGACCGAAAAATTCGCGCTCCTTGATGATCTGTGCGACCTCCGGCGGCACCATTTCCTCCCAACTCTTGTCCCCGGTTTTCAGCTTCGCCAGGACCGTGGCCGGATAAATCCGCAGAAATTCCTTCTGATAATCGGCGATTTCCTCGATGTAACGGTTGTCGATCAAGTACTGGAACAACGACCGCAGATTCGGGGCGACCTCGGTCCGGTTGGCCGTCACGATGTTGCCGGTTTTCTCATCGATCATCGGATAGACGTAAAGCTTCAGGCCATGTTTAAACATGCGGCCAAGCGCTTCCAGGATTCCGCCTTCGAGATTCAGGTAATACTTTTCGTCAAAAATCTCGTGCAAACTTGGCACGCCCATGACCAGGCCGATCATTTTGTTGGTGTAGCGCGAAAGGTAGCCGGCCAGCCGGTAATATTCACCAAACTTTGAAATCAGAACGGTTCGGCCGAGCGCGCCTAAAATATCCACCCGCTGCAGAAAATCCGCGTGGTTGAGTTGGCCTTCGGCGAGGAGATTTTCCAACGTCATTTCCATCAACACGGTCATATCTTTCTCGGAGCAACCGGTTTCTTTCCGGAATTGCCGGCGGGCGCCTTCGAGCATGTCATGTGTTGCCAAAGTCACCGGACGAAAGCTGCCGCGCTCGATTAAGATCGCTTTCTTGTGCAAGATTTCGGAGGCCTGCACCATTTCGCCATCGGCTTTGAACATCACTGCGTCGGTCAAACCCTGACTAACGAGTTGCAAGCTCATCAGGCGATTATCGATGTTGGCGAACGAGGGTCCGGAAAACTTGATGAGATCGACCTGCATTCGGCCGGGAGCCAGATTTTCCTGCAATGACGAGATCAATCGCTCCGGTTGCGATTGATAGAACGCGCCGTAAAGCAGATTCACGCCGATCACGCCAAGGGCCTCCTGCTGTTCCGCGTTCGATTCATCGAGCAGGCGGACGTGAATGATAATCTGGCTCGGTTTCCCGCGTGACTGGGTTTGAAAGCGAACGCCAAGCCATCCGTGCGATTCGTTATACTGCTTGAAGCTTCGAGCTGCCACGGTATCGGCGAAAACGAAGAAGGTCCGTTCGCTTCCTAACTTCTTGTCGAGCCGTTCCACAAGCAGATCGTATTCGTGGTCGAGCATCGTATTTAAGCGAACGCGACTGACGTAACGATCCGCCGGACCATAAATAGCATCGCTGAATGTCATGTCGTAGGCCGACATAGTCTTCGCAATCGTCCCCGAGGCGCCGCCGACGAGAAAGAAACGGCGCGCTACTTCCTGACCAGCGCCAATCTCGGCAAATGTTCCGTACTTTTGCGGGTCGAGATTAATTTGGAGCGCCTTTCGGTTCGTCTCGACATCCATCTCCGCCTCCATACAAATGCTGTAGCGGCGATCTCTGATCGTCGCAAATAACGCTGAGCGCTTATTGGCTCAGCGCGCACTAAAACCGGACCGCTTCGATCGTTTTGGCCGGCATCCAGCCTTGTAGATTGTTTGGTAACGCGGCGTAGATCCAGTCACCTCGCTCGCTCAAAATCCGAATTTCACTGCCCGCTGGCAACGTCAACACTCGATTGGCGGTGTCCGCGGTCGCCAGCCGCGCGTCCGCGTTTTCAGCCGTGACGATTGCCAAACCGGCGCCAGTTTTTCCCAGCTCGAGTTTCCAGGCAGCAAGCGCGGTGACAGCGAAAATCGAGAGCGACAAAATCGATAACGCAAGCATGCTCTGACGCCGGCGCGAAACAAAAAAGAAAGCGACGGCGCCGAATGCGAAAACCCAAAACGCGATCGCAGCCGCGACGGTATATTGATTTGGAGTAGCGACCGCCAGAATGCGCTCCAACTTAGTCGGAACCAATTCCAGCGCTCGCGCCTCGTCGCGTGCAGTCCGCAGATTGGCTTGCCCTTCCGGATGACGCGGATCGAGCGCCAGCGCCCGTTCGTAATTCAAGATCGCGTGACCGAAATCTTTTTTCCGAAAATAGGCGTTTCCCAAGTTGTAAAAGAGATTTGCCGTGTCCTGCCGGGAACGCACCAACTCTTCGTAATCCCTGGTCGCGCCGTCGAAATCTCCGGCCGCGTATTCCTGATTGGCCTTCGCGAATTGTCCGGTCTGCTGAGCTGGCGCGACCGACGCCGCTGCCAGGAACACCAACAGACTAACCATCTGAATTCCGCTTCTCATGGGTGCAGGCTTTCGAGCAATTCCAGGACTTCGTCTCGATCCTGGTGGTCAAGGTTCTTGTCACCGTTTCCGGTTCCGCTGTAGCGTAACTCATCGGTTCGATCGAATAGCGTCCGCAATTGCGCGCGTTCGTTTTCGTCCAAATCGAAAGCTCTCGCGATTGTTTCGGCATCGACCGTGTTTGGATCGATATTCTTGGCGAGCGCCGTTTTTACGCGAGCCACACGCGATGCGTTCGAGAAATATTCCTGCGGCGATAGTTCGCCTCGCCGCAACTTGCGCAAAAGCTCAGCCGATTCGTGCTGCAATGCCGCCACGCGCAACGCTTCGCGATTGCCAATCTTTGCGCGGCGAATTTTCCAGCCAGCAAATCCCAAAAGCACGATCAAGGGCGCAAGCTGTCCGATCCAAAATGCCGGTCGCAGGTAAAGCGGTGCAAACGATCGGGTCTGACCGATGTCAGTGAGCTGATACAGAATGTCCGCCGGTTTTGAGGCAGGCACCGGCGTCACCGCTGCCGAGAGCGCTGATTGAGTCGGAGCAGCCGCGGCAGCGGCGACACTGGGAGCCGGAGCAGCGGCCCCTTCAACTTCAATCGAGATTGGGTCGCTGCGCAGCGTCACGTAGTTTTCCTTGATCGGATCGAAGTAGGCGAAGCTCAGCGGCGGCACTGCCGTTTTCTTTTCGTTAGGTGCGATCACTGTTTCGAAAGTTTTCTCGCCGCTCATTCCGACATCGTCGTCCTGTTTGAATTTCGAGGAGGGTGGATACCTGTGCCAGCCGCGCTCGTCCTCCAGCGTTGGTCCGTTCATCCGATCGAAATTACCGCGGCCCGAAATCGTCGCGGTGACCGTGATCGGGTCGCCGGCCTGAACGTTTTTAGGTTTGGCGTCTACGGCCATCGTGAAGTTTCCAATTGCGCCGGAAAAATTTACAGGCGCATTTGGCGGTAATGGTTTGACGTTTAGCGTCACTGCCTCGCTTCTTATCGGCAGCTCTGTTTGCTCGCCCACGCTGCCGAAAGGATCGCTGAAAAACGGATCGGAGAATGGATCGTCTAGATTGAACAGGTCGAACGGTGAGCGTGGCCGGGTTCGGGGGGCGGTAGGCCGCCGTGGAAGGAGAACAATCGTTTTCGCCTGGACCGGTCCGATTTCAAATTTTCCGGAGCGGGCGGGCGAGATCGCGGTCTTGAATGTGTAGACTTGATAAGTCCGGCCGCCGATTGTTTCCACCGTTTCACCCGGTTGCTGCAGCTTTTGTGTGGTGAAACCCTGTCCCGAAAGTTCGGGGCCTTCTTGGAGTCGAGGGTGCGCGCGCGGATCGAAGCCCAGCCGGATTTCGGCAGGCACCATTTCACCGACAAACGCATCCTTTTTAGCAACAACTAACTCGGCGAATGCAAGCCTGCTCAGGCCATTCGATGGCTGACTTCCCTGAGCCGAGCCCGGGGAATTGCTCGACCCGCTCGTCACATTGAGCGCGAGCTCAGGTGTGGCTAGTGAATCATTTCCAACACGAACTGTCTGCGACGGAATCTTAAACTTCCCGGCGCGCAGCGGACGGATAGTGTAACTGTAAATGACACTGCTGGTGACATCGAAATTGCGCATCTGGAACTGCTTGGATGTGCCGGTCTGATGAATTTCGAGGCCATCGATCGAAATCTCATGCGGAACATTCGCGCTTTGTGCGCCGCTGATTTTGATTTCCAGTTGCACCGCTTCGCCAACGGCCGGTTCTGAGTTACTTAGCACGGCCGTGACGCTGGGCGACGCGGCTCGAGCAACTGCGGCCGCAGCAATCAACGCGAGTAGCGTTAAAGAAATCCTGAAATGACGCGGGTAGATCGACATCCTACATCAAAGCCCTGTTACCAGTCATTATAGACACGACGTCTTACCTTGCGTTCATCAAGTTGGACACGCGCCTCTTCGTCCTTCATCGATTGCAAAAGCAATTCGGCCTGCTTTTCGCTCATCTGTCCTTCCTTTTCAGGCTCCGTTTCCGCAAAGGCATCGGCATTCTGTTGTGACTGGGGCTTTTTGTCTCCATTTGCGCCTTTAATTTCGCCGGCGAATTTCTTCTGCGGCGAGCCGGCCGGGGTCGCCGTCGGCGTAGCGTTTTGTCCCTCTCCTTCGCCTTCGCCAGGAGACGGCGACGGCACTTGATCCTCGCTTCCGCCAGGAGTGGGAGATTGTTCGGGCTGCTCCTGCTTGTCGGATGATTGTCGATCTTGGGCGGACTTGTTCTCTCTTTTTCCAGGCGATGGCGAGGGCTGATTCGCTTGTTGTTGATCTTTACCTTCTGAAGGCGACGCGCTTTCGCCTGGCTTGGACTGTTTATTTTTTTGCGGCTCGTTCTTCGCCATTTGCTGGCTCGTTTGGTCCTGCGATTGAGCCTGCTGATTCTGTTGTTGCTGCTGTTGCTGATTTTGATCTTTTCCGCCCGAGCCTTGCGACTGTGATTGCTGCTGTTGGTCTTGATTCTGATCCTGGCCGCCGCCGTTTTGCTGTTGGTTCTTCTTCTGTTGTCGCTGCGGTTGAGGCGGCGGTGTCGGTTTCTTTTTCGGATGTTGTTTTAGTCGCTCGATCTTCTTTTTAACTTCTTCCAGATTCGCTTTGGCCGCTTCATTGTCTGGATTGAGCTGCAAAGCCGCTTGATAATGCGACGCTGCGTCGTTCAGGTCCTTCAGAGTCGTGTCGTTCGCCTGGTCCATATCGGCGCGGTCTTCCAGTGTGCGGCCGAGGTTGAAGTGGCTGCTTTCTTGGAGGCGTTTGTCCGGCGAAAGGAGCGCGTCGCTGAATGATTGAAGCGCTTTATTATAATCGCCCATCTTGAAGGCGGCCGTGCCGGCATCGAATTCGATCTTGTCCTTCTCGGACGAGTCCGGATGCGCTGTGAGGTCTTCCTGAAAACTTTGATAAGCGTCCTGGTATTTTCCATCTCGATAAAGGTTCAATCCGGGCGCGCTGGCAAACGCCGGCCGGGCGACGAGAAAAACGAACGCGGTCGCTGGTACAGCGATTTTCGATAGACGGGGTAAACGGCCGCGCACGCGGACTTTTTTTCGTTCACCGATCAGAATCGAAATTGTCAGGGCGATAAGCGCCGCGCCGAGAGGCCATTCGTAGCGATTAATGGGTCTTCGCGACAAACGCGCGTCGATCTCCGCGGCTTTCATCTTGGCCAGACCCTGCTGATAAACTTGCGACATCGTTCGCGGTCCGTCGCCCAGATGAAGATAGAAACCGCCGGCTGCTTGCGCGATTTCCTCCAACCGTTTCTCATCGAGCTTCGACTTCACGACCTGACCGGCTGAATCCTTTACGAACGCAGTTCCGCCGTCGTCAGTGGTAATTGGAATAAGCGAACCCTGCGGAGTTCCCACGCCGACCGTGAAAATTTTCAGGCCGGCTTCAGCCGCGGACTTTGCCACCTTCACTGCATCGCCGCTCAACTCTTCGCCGTCAGTGAAGATAATAAGCGCACGATTTCCGGCCGCGCTTTTTCCGAATGTATTGATCGCAAGATTGATCGCTTCAGAAATGTTCGTCCCACCTTCGGGGATTGTTTTTGTGTCCAGATCATTGATTGATTCGATCGCTGCTTCGTAATCGATCGTCAGCGGTGCTTGCAAGAACGCGCGTCCGGCAAACGCGATGAGTCCGACGCGGTCGCCTTGCAATTGGTTGACGAGGTCCTGGGCGGCGAGCTTCACCCGTTCGAGGCGATTCGGTTGCACATCGTTCGAGAGCATGCTGCGCGAAGTGTCGACCGCGAAAAGCAGATCGAGACCTTTGCGTTTCACGTCCTCGTAAATGTAGCCCCACTGCGGCTGCGCCAGGCTAACAATCGCGAAGGCGAGGCCGAGCATGAGGAAACCAAATCGCACGAGACGACGCGTGCGATTCACCGTCGCGGACAGTTGCGGCAGTAATCGTGGCGAAACAAACTCGCGCAATCGCACGACTGCGCGCCGCTCCGCTCGCGCAAACAAGAAAGCGAGGATTGGAATTGCGAGCAATGCCCAAAGCCAGACTATCGCGCCAAAGGTCATAACATCGACAATAAAAGGTGAAACGCGCGCTCCGCGCGCGTTGCTAAATTAACATCGAGCGCGGAGCGCTCGATCCACCTAAAGTCTGTGTGCAAAAGATTCACGGCAGTTTCTTCCAGACGGTTTGGGACAGCAGAAGCTGGGCGAGCAACAAACCGCAGCCGCTCATGACACAGAACGGAAACAGATCGCGGTACTTTTGATATTTTTTCACAGCCACCGTCGATTTTTCGAGCTTGTCGATGTCGTGGTAAATCTGCTCGAGCGATTTGGTGTCGGTGGCTCGGAAGAATTGGCCGTCGGCGATTTGCGCAACCTGCCTCAAGCCCGCTTCGTTGAACTCGACGCGTTGATTTTGATAATAAATGTTACCGAGCGCGTCGGTCATCGGCCCGCGCGAAGTATAAATTGGAGCCGGCGCAATGCCGTTGATTCCGGCGCCGATAGCGTAGAAGTGAATCTTCAACGCTTTGACTGCCTCGGCCGCGGTGTTCGGTGAAATTTTGCCCGCGTTGTTCTCACCGTCCGTTAACAGAACGATAACACGGCTCTTCGAATGCTTGTCGTTCAATCGATTTGCGGCCGAGGCCATGGCCGAACCGATGGCCGTTCCGTCCTCCACCAGTCCGATGCGAACTCGATCGAGGTTTTGCAGTAGCCAATCGTGATCGAGCGTCATCGGGCTGACAACGTACGGGCGGCCCGCGAACGCGATCATGCCGATTCGATCGTTCGGACGGCCTTCGATGAACTTGCGGGTAACTTCGCGAATGGCGTCGACCCGGCTGGCTTCGTCGCCCCCTATGGTGAAATCTTTCGTCAGCATCGATCCCGACACATCAAGCACGAGCATGATGTCGATCCCGCTTGCTTCGACTTGGGTAAGGCTTTTGCCGAGCTGCGGACGGGCAAGCCCAATGATGAAAATCGCTAACGTCGCAAAGATCATTGCGCGTAAAATCTTGCCTACGCGGGCCGCGCTTTGTTTGCCAATCGCACGCAGGGCCGATGTCGACGAAAAAGTGAGCGACGCAGCCGGTCCGCGTTTTCCGCGCAAGTAGGCGAGAAGCGGAATCGCCAGTAAGAGCAGGAGCAGCCACGGTCGGGCAAACGTCAGCGCGGTATTTGCCGGCCACCAATCAAGCAAATGCAAGTTGCTCTCCTTTCACAAAGCGCGTCGCCTCTTCGAGCAACAGCTGGCTGTCCGCCGGTGTCGCTTCGTAACGCGCGAACTTGATCAAGTCGCATCGACTCAAAAAATCTTCGAGCAGCGATTTTTCGTTGGCCGAAAATGGTGACGATCTTGCCAACGCGGTAAGAAATTCGACCGACGTCTGGCGCGTCACCGGCAACGCATACTGATTGGTGACGTAACGCCGCAAAATGTCGGAGACCCGGATGCTAAATTGGTAAGGATTCATCGTCTCGATCTCGACGCTGATGCGCTCGAGCTCCTCCAATGCGATTTCGCGTGGCAATTTCGGCGGCAGCGCAGGCTTCGGTTTGCGCTTGAGCCACCAAATGATCAAACCGATAAGCGACAAGCTAAGGAAGCTCGCCAGGAAGATCGCCCAGGTTGGTATGAACGAGTAATCAACCGGTGGCGCGATCTCATGAAAACTTTGTTGGGCAAGTCCGAGCGATATCATATCTAACGAATATTGGCGCGGCGTTCGCGAAGCCTGAAGAACGAGCGCAGGGCCGGCAAGTAATCCTCGCTGGTTCGCAGCGTGATCGCGTCGATGTTGTTGCGACGAAGCGTCCGAGTGAGATCTCGCGCGTTTTGCTCCGCCAAATCGCTGAACCGAGTTCGCGTGTTTCGATCAGCGGTATTGATTTCAATCTGTTCGCCGGTCTCCGCGTCTTCGAGCGTGATGATACCGACGTTGGGCAAAACGGTTTCCCGTTCGTCTTCAACGCGGACCGCTATAAAATCATGGCGGCGGCCGCTGACTGCGAGCGTGTGCGAAAAATCAGGCGCTTGAAAATCCGAGATAAAGAAAACGACGGCTCGTCGAGTCACGATCTTGTTGAGATAATCTAACGCCAACGCGGGATCAGTTCCGCGCCCGGCTGGTTCGAAGAACAGAATTTCGCGAATCAGTCGTAGCGTGTGCGATCGACCTTTTTTTGGTGGAATGAAAAGTTCGACGCGGTCGGTAAAGAGGAGAAGACCGACTTTGTCGTTGTTTCGGATGGCGCTGAACGCGAGCAAGCACGCAATTTCAGCCGCGAGCTCGCGCTTTGATTGCGCGGCGCTGCCGAAATTTCCGGACGCGCTCACATCCACAACCAACATCACGGTAAGCTCGCGTTCCTCGGTAAATTTTTTCACGAACGCGTTGCCCAGTCGTGCAGTTACGTTCCAATCGATGGCGCGGATCTCGTCGCCGGGTTGATATTCGCGCACGTCCTCGAAATTCATTCCGCGCCCTTTGAAAACACTGTGGTAATTGCCGGCGAACACAGTATCAACGAGACCGCGTGTTTTAATTTCCAGCGTGCGGATCTTCTTGAGAATTTCCGCCGTTCTTTCCTGCAAGCCGTTCATCGTGACTACGGGACCGGAAGGCCCGCAAAAATTTGCTCGATGATGGTTTCGCTCGTGACCGCTTCGGCTTCGGCTTCGTAACTAACAATAATGCGATGTCGCAACACGTCCGGCCCAATGCTTTTCACGTCCTGCGGCGTGACGTAGCCTCGTCCGTTCAGGAACGCGTGCGCGCGCGCGCCGAGTGCGAGATAAATGGTGGCGCGCGGCGAAGCGCCGTAACGAATCAATCCTTCGAGCGCCAGATTGTAGGTCGCCGGTTCGCGCGTCGCCCAAACCACATCGACGATGTAATCCTTCACCCGATCGTCGATATAAATCTGGTTTACCACATCGCGCGCGGCGATGATTTGCTTCGGATCGACAATCCCCTGAACGCGCAAATCCGGCGCGGACGTCGCCATTAGGTCCAGGATGGTGCGTTCTTCGGACTTCTGCGGGTAACCGATGTTCAATTTGAACATGAAGCGATCAAGTTGTGCTTCCGGAAGTTGATAGGTCCCTTCCTGTTCGATCGGATTCTGGGTTGCAAGAACCAGGAACGGATCGGAGAGGGGATACGTTTGCTCGCCGATGGTGACCTGGCGTTCTTGCATCGCTTCCAGCAACGCGCTTTGGACCTTGGCCGGTGCGCGATTGATTTCGTCGGCGAGAATCAGGTTCGAAAAGATCGGGCCGAGCTTGGTTGAGAATTCGCCGGTGCGTGGGTTATAGATCAAAGTCCCGATCAGATCGGCGGGCAAAAGGTCGGGCGTGAATTGCAATCTTTGGAAGCCGGTCTGAATCGCAGACGCCAGCGTTTTGACGGTGAGGGTTTTGGCCAAGCCAGGAACGCCTTCGAGTAAAATGTGACCGTTGGCGAGAAGGCCGAGCAACAAGCGGTCGACCAGGTATTTTTGACCAACGACCACGTGCGAAACTTGTTCTCGGAGCGGCGGGATCCAGCGCCCCAGGTCCTGGACTTCGAGGGTAATTTCCTGCGTAGATTTCATGTATTTTTTAGACAAAATTCAGACAAGTGCGGGCGCGAAACGTTCGATCCGTGTAGCCACGCGCCTGCGGGGCGTCGGACGGGCCACAGGGCCGTGGCTACAACTTTTGACTGCGTGGGCGCAAAGTCAAAATAATCGGCAAACCCGGATAAGGAGTGTGTTTGCGGATCTGCGCCTCGAGATAACGGGCGTAAGTCTGCGCAAGCAACCGCCGGTCGTTCACGAACAACACGAACTCCGCCGGTGCGAGTGGGCGATTAGCCGACCCACCCGATTGCGTCGCGTAGAGGAGTTTCAGTCGCTTGCCTTTCACCATCGGCGGCGGATTTGCCGCGAACGCGGCGCGCATCAACCGATTCAGAACGCCGGTCCCAATGCGCGTTTCCGATGCGCGCTCGATTTTGTCGATCATACCGAACAGACGCTCGACATTCTCGCCGGTTCGCGCCGACGCAATCACAACCGGCGCGTAATCGAGAAAGAAAATCCTTTCGCGCGCTTCATCGGCGAGCTCGCGGATTGTTTGCCCAACGCCACGTTTTGGTTTCACGAGGTCCCATTTGTTCAACACGATCAACGCGCCTTTCCGCGCTTCCTGGATCAAACCGGCGATCCGCTTATCCTGCGCAGTCACGCCACTGGTAAGATCGACAATTAGCACGCAGAGGTTGGCGCGTTGAATGCTTCGCTCCGCACGCATGACGCTGAAAACTTCAACTGAGCTGGAAACCTTTCCGCGGCGGCGCATTCCGGCGGTGTCGATGAAACGAAATTGCCGGCTGTCGCGTTCGTAGGCAATGTCGACCGAATCGCGCGTTGTTCCGGGCAATTCGCTAACGATTGCGCGTTCGCTCTGAACAATCGCATTGATGAACGACGATTTTCCGACGTTAGGCCGTCCGATAATCGCGATAGCGATTGGATGTTCGCTGATTTCTGACCCCTGATCTCTGACTTCTGATTTCTGACCGCTGACGTCTGGCAAGAGTTGCGAGATTTGGTCGAGCAAATCTGCAACGCCCCGGTTATGCTCGGCGCTGATCGAAACGTTTTTGTCGAAGCCTAACGAATCGAAATCCGCCGCCAGCGATTCGTGCTTGTCGTGGTCGATTTTATTGATCGTAAGCAGGACGGGCTTTTGTGATTTGCGCAACATGCGAGCAAGCTCTTGATCAATCGGCGTAAGACCATCCTTGGCGTCGACAACGAACAAAAGCAGGTCACTCTCACGCAACGCTTCTTTCACGGCACGAAGCACCTGGCCGGTCAATTCCACTTCGCCTGCGCCGAAGATTCCGCCGGTGTCCCAAACTGTGAATGGTCGCGCCCCTCGCTCGCAGATTGCCGAGATTCGATCGCGAGTAATTCCCGGCTGATCGTGAACGATAGCGATCTTCCGGCGGACTAATCGATTGAAGAGCGCGGATTTGCCGACATTAGGGCGTCCGATAATCGCGACGTTCGGCAGCTTGGCCTGTCCGTTCATCGCACAACGACGCCGATCCTAGTCCGAGCGGGCGTGAGCATGCCCCTCGGCTTGCAACTGACGCACGCCGGACATCACGTAAATGAAGCCGGAAACGAGCGTGAAAACGCCGGCCACGGCGACAACGAAAGTCAGGGGGAGAAAACGAAGCTGCAACATCACCCAGGCAATCGCGCACATTTGGCAAACGGTGGCGACTTTTCCGGTCCAACTCGGTTTCACCTTCATTTTGTTGCCGATGAAATAATGGAGAATTACCGCGCCGACCAGAATCACCGCGTCGCGCGTGATGACAAGGACCGGAAACCAGATTGGAAATTTTCCGTAGTCCGGATCGCTTTCGCTCCAGTTGCTGATGCTGAGAGTGATAATGCCGCTTAGGAGCAAGCCTTTATCTGCGATTGGATCAAGAATGCCGCCCAACGAACTCCGCTGTTTGTAGCGGCGCGCCACGTAGCCATCCAGCCCGTCGCTGACCGCCGCCACGAGAAAGATGATGATTGCCGTAAAGCGCATCCACTCCTGCGGGTCGTGACGCTGGATGCTTTGACCATAATAAATCGCCATCGTCACGAATGCCGGGATCATCAGGATTCGCGCGACCGTAATCTTATTGGCGGTAGTCACGGCCTCTATTGTAGCGACGCTGTCTCAGCGGCGACAATTTCTTTTCGGTCCAATCAACCTTGCAGATCCCCGCTATGGCGTGCAATCACGTCTCCAGCGTCACAGCAGCCATCTGTTTCCCCTGGGCATGTTTGTTTAATTCACGGGAGAAGAGCACCGCTCGGCATCTCTCTACTCTATGTAGTACTACGCAGCGCGTAGCCTTGACTGGACGTAGTCGATTGTCTGAGCTGCTGCAGGGGCAATCGTGCGACCGAGCGATTAACAAAAGGGGCGGCACATCAACCTGTGCCGCCCCAAAAGGGGAAAACAGCCGTGCTGCCTGCTAAGCCCTAGCCTGGCGAAGGCTGGTCGTCCCTCGCTCCACAGATCAATCCGAGTTTCACTGACCAAAGTTCACGCTTTTTTGTTGAATCCTGAGCCTCGCAGCTCCAAAGCGTTTGTCGCGTAACTGTTACGACGTCTTGTGGGGCATTCATAAAAAGCGGTGAGCTCCAGCTACCGGTAGAAACCGTGATATTGATAGCCGCCGTCTTCGATTCGGATCGTCTCGACTTCCCACAGCGCCGTAAACGAGTAATTCCGGCCGGGGACAAAATCGATGGTTTTTTTAGTGAACTTGGTCTTGCCGTACGGCGAAGGCGTATCAGTGAGAGTCAGCACATGGCGCCCGGGGCGGATCATCGCGCGATAAGCTTCTCCACGGGAGAGGGTCGTAACGGGAATTCCATCAATAGAAATACTCAGGCCAACTTCGAGACCGAAGTCTGGTTCGCGAAAAATCGCCAAACCGCTGTTGCCCATCAGCTCGCTCCGCGAGTAATCGTAACCGGCGCCAGCGTAAATTGCTGAGCTGATTACGAGATTCATTGCCGCAAAGAGAAGAACGATCAGCTTGCTGCTCGAGTTGTACTTTTCCATAAAGACCTCGGTGCGTTTTCTACAGGTATTTTCGGTGAGTTTCATAGAGGTTCCACGATTTCAAGTGCCTTCCTATTTTGTCTAATCCATACCGCGGTCACACTTGTTTTATTCCCGTTCCCGATGAGCGAAGGGGCCTTCCTCCCGGTTTAAGTGGATGAATAAGCTGCTTCAGGGAGTAGACCGAATTTCCAGCATAAGGGGGCAAAACGGGTGGACTCCCAGGTTGAAATGCAGGCCAAATTCTGCACGTTAAACGGCGGCGGTTGAAAAACTTCGGGGTATAGCTCAGCTGGTAGAGCGTCTCGCTCGCAAGGATAAAGGGGCGATTCTTCTCACATCCTCTGATCTGCTCTTAAGTGGTCATACGAGGGAAAATCAGTAGTCCGAGCACGATCTCACGCGTTCCCAAACGTGTCAGTGGACAAAATCGGTGGACAAAACGAACGCACGTTGCAGATCAAAAGCTTGCCCGAGAAAGGATTCGAGCCCTGTAGGCTCCGAGGAATTTCTGTATTACAGAAATGTGCCTAACGAGTTCGCAGTTACTTGCGCAATGCTCCTGTTATTTCGGCGTGGTCGCGGCGACGAGTTTTTGGAAGCGGGGATCATTCCGGAGCGGGTCGAACATTGGATCGAGCCGGAGCAGCGCAGGAGTAAGCGGGAGGTTCGAAGCCAGTGGGCCCGCGTACGGTATCGAAAGTAATTCCTGTAACGCGGCGATGGCTCGGTCGCGCTCCCCTAGCTGCGCAGCCACCCGAGCGAAAACCTCGAGTGGGGTGGGACCACCTAACGCGTCTTTCTCGATCGAGATCACGGCCATTGCCCGCTCCGATAGCGCGAACGCGGCCGCTTTGTCACCAAGTCCCATATTGGTCAGCGCGAGATCGCCAATCAGAGCCGGATTCTCCGGCTGTTCTTTAAGAAACAATTCCAGTTCGCTGCGCGCCTGTCGCCAACTTTTCTGCGCGGCGGCGTGGTCGCCGGCGACTTCTTGCGCCCAGCCTAACCAAAAGCGCAGTTCGCCATTGAAGTAACCCAATGCCGGGTCAGGCTTGGCAAGTATTTCCTCTAGTCGAGGGATGATTTGCGCAGGGCGGCGCTCCAGGATCGCTTGGTAAACTTGTGTTCCCAATGCGATGGTGTCCGCGGCGTTTGGGTGGAGTGGAGCGAGAAGCGCTGAAGCACTCGGCAGGTCGCCCTCGGCTTGTGCAATAGCCGCCCGTTCCGCAAGGGTATCAACGTCGTCCGGCGTAATATCGAGAACCTGATCAAGCTTCCGCAACGCCTCGGGGAAGTGCCGCCGTACAGTGAAGGATGCTGCGTGCGAGGTAAGTAGGTTAACGTTGCGCGGGTCGAGTCGCTCGGCTTGGTTGAAGTATGACTCGCTCCGGTCCCACTGGCCTCGCCGGCGCGCGACATAGGCCAGTGATTCAGGAATCTGGCTGCTATTGGGCAGGAACTGACGCGCCTGCTCAAAGTAACGCACCGCGGTGTCGTAATCTTTTAGGCAGGCGTAGTAGTAATATCCCTTGGCCACTACGGCCTCGCCAAGGTTGGGCTGAAGATTGAAAGCCGTTTCGGCTGCCTGTCGTGTCTCTTCATGGAGGGCGACCGTTGGTTGAAGAGTGAGTGTGAGGTAGCCGAGCGCATCGACGTATGACAGCAGCGCCCAACTAGGGGCGAACTTCGGGTCCAACCTCACAGCTTCTCTGAGGTATTTCTGTGCGCCAAGGGCGTTGGCGGGTGTGTCGCCAGTCTTAAGTGTATAAGCCAGACCGCGCAGGTAGGCATCGTAAGCTTCAGGATTGTCTGTTGGTCTGGTAGCGATGGCTTGCTCCTCCCGACCGGTCAGGTGCGCTCGCAACTGCTCGGCGATGGCTTTGGCTACCTCACTCTCGACCGAAAAGATGTCGGTCAGTTTGCGATCAAAGGTATCAGCCCAGAGATGTGAATCATTCGCGGCTCTGATCAATTGCACATTGACGCGCACCTGATCATTTGTTTTCTGGACGCTACCCTCCAGGAGATTGGCAACGCCGAGTTGGTTGGCAATCTCAGAGAGACTTTGAGATGTGTTCTTATAACGCTGCGTTGACGTGCGCGAGATTACCTTCAGATCGGCGATCTTGGATAAGCGCGTCAGGATCTCGTCCTGGATGCCGTCGGCAAAGTAGGCGTTAGATTTATCTTCGCTCAAGTTTTCGAAGGGCAGAACGGCGATGGATTTTTCATTTAGTGATGGCGCCGGAGCGACGAAGAAAAAAGAGTAGGCAAACGCCGTGGCCGCCAAGATCGCGGCCGCCAGGGTGAATAAAACCCCGCGCTTGTGACCTTTGATTTTGCTGACGATAGATCCGCCACGCGCTTTGATCTGCGGCGAGGAGCCTTCCGCTTCCCCCTTGAGATTGCGTAGGTCGGCGAGCATCTCCTTGATCGTCGGGTAACGGTCATCTCTGTTTTTGCGTAGGGCCTTTTGCAGAATGGATTCGAGTTTGAACGGAACATCCGACAACAAGCTTGATAAAGGGGGAAGCTCCGTCCTCAGGATGGAGGCGATGCAGTCGCTCGGCGTCTCGCCCCGGAACGGCGGGATACCTCCAACCATCTCGTAGAGCACCACGCCCAGGCTCCAGATATCCGAGCGCGCGTCTACCTTCTGGCCGCGGGTCTGTTCCGGAGACATGTAGTGCGCCGTGCCTAACACTAACCCCGGTCGCGTTTGTAGCACGGCCGTTGTTCCGTGCTCATAATGGTCCGGCCTTTGCTCGGTCAGTTTGGCAATCCCGAAGTCGAGCACCTTCGCGTATCCGTCCGGTCGCAGCATGATGTTTTCCGGTTTGATGTCGCGGTGCACGACGCCGGTTTCATGCGCGGCAGCCAGCGCCGAGGCCACCTGCACGGCAATTTCCAGCGCGGCGTGCAGGCTCATCCTCCCACACGCGAGCGACGCGCGCAGCGTTATGCCTTCGATAAACTCCGTCGCGATGAATTGCCGGTTTCCCTCCGCCCCGATCTCGTAAACCGTCAGAATGTTCGGATGATTTAATGCCGAGGCACTCCGGGCCTCGGTTTTGAAGCGGCTCAGCTGCGTCTCGTCTGCTGTCAAGCGCTTTGGGAGAAGCTTGAGTGCGACTTTCCGCCCGAGTCCTTCGTCCCACGCAAGATAAACCTCGCCCATTCCGCCGACGCCGATAAGCGACTCAATCCGGTAATGACCAATCAATTCTCCAACCAATGCGCCGGCCATGTCGTTAGTCAGAAGCTCGGGAGCGATTTCGAAGGCCGGTGATTCAATAAAATTCTCCGCCCGCTCGTAAGAGGCGAGCAGAGACTCAACCTCGCGGAACAGGCCTTCGTCGCCATGGCAAGCCTCATCGAGAAATGCCGCCCGCTCCTCGGGCGCACGCTCGGCGGCTGAATGGAAGAGATCGTTGACCTGTTGCCAGCGCTCAGCTTTCATCAGGTTTCTTCCCCGCTCAGCGCCCGGTAAAGCCAGGCTTTGGCGATGTTCCATTCGCGCTCCACCGTCCGCTGAGAGAGTTTCAGGAATTCAGCCGTCTCTTCGACCGTCAAACCCCCGAAGTAGCGCAGTTCGACAATCTGACTTTTACGCGGATCCTGCATAGTCAACTTTTCCAAAACTTCATCGAGGGCGAGCAATTCCTGCGATCGCGTTTCCGTCACCAACGCAGCTTCATCCAGGGTTACTTTCAGCGCGCCGCCGCCTCGCTTGAGCGAGTGGCGTTCACGGGCATGGTCAACCATGATGCGCCGCATCAACTGCGCGGCCGCCGCAACAAAGTGTGTCCGGTTGTGCCA